>Ga0315338_1000334_pt1 | contig 130115 bp, 95 predicted proteins | sample ASW8metaG_FD_204518 | JGI IMG/M metagenome (GOLD analysis project Ga0315338, IMG submission 204518) | Ammonia-oxidizing marine archaeal communities from Monterey Bay, California, United States - ASW #8 | ecosystem: Environmental > Aquatic > Marine > Coastal | place: USA: California | collected... | reverse complement strand
CAGGCCTTGACATGTACGGATGCTGCCCGTGAAAGCGGGTTCGTTGCCTTCGGGTGAAACGTACACAGGTGCTGCATGGCTGTCGTCAGCTCGTGTCGTGAGATGTCGGGTTAAGTCCCTTAACGAGCGAAACCCTTGTCCCTAGTTGCCAGCGAGTTATGTCGGGGACTCTAGGGAGACTGCCGGTGTTAAACCGGAGGAAGGTGGGGATGACGTCAAGTCCTCATGGCCTTTATGGTCTGGGCTGCACACGTCCTACAATGGCATATACAAAGGGAAGCTACCTCGCGAGAGCAAGCAAATCCCATAAAGTATGCCCCAGTTCGGATTGCAGGCTGCAACTCGCCTGCATGAAGCCGGAATCGCTAGTAATCGTGGATCAGCATGCCACGGTGAATATGTTCCTGAGCCTTGTACACACCGCCCGTCAAGCCACGAAAGTGGGGAGGGCTTAAAGTCGCCGAGCTAACTTCGGAAGCAGGCGCCTAGAGTCAACTCCGCGATTGGGACTAAGTCGTAACAAGGTAGCCGTAGGGGAACCTGCGGCTGGATCACCTCCTTTCTAAGGATTCTTAGAACTTCAAGACTGTTTTCTTGGAATATCATTTTCCTCGATTACGAGTGTCTTGATGAAATACTCGTATCCGGTGACGGCTACGAGATTATTGGGACGGTTCTTGTGTTGGCAAAGAGGTCTGCTCAAAAGTACTTTTCGGAACCTTGTGTTCTGGAAAATACCACGAGCAACGAACCGAATTGATATTGAGAACCCGGTACAGGGGTTAGCCTTCCTGTGCCGGGTTTTTTTATTGCGCGGTAGCTTTCTGATATAATGCGGCAGACGGATGTGACGCCCTGCCCGGCTCCCGCAGGCATGTTGAACTTGGAGGCTTGCCCGTTCGCTAAGGCACTCCGTCGGTTTCATTCACCGGAGATTTTCATTGCAAAGATTGGTTCGTCTGACCGTGGTTCCTGCGCAGCGTATTCCATGCGTAGCGCTGATGGTAGCTACTTTCTGCTTGCTCTTCGTGCCGGCCGCGTGCGCTCATCGGCCGCTGGCCAGCGACCCGGGCAATATTGCCGATAGCGAGCCCGATCAAAACTACAACCAACAGGAAGAAGACTTTATTCGCACTCCCCCGGGATTCGACAAGCCGGGCCAGCGGCAGGTGGCCCAGGGGGCGGATGTGGGTCGAATCCAAGTGCGGATCGTCGATAGCGATACCGGCGAACCGACCCCTTGCCGGGTGAACATCGTGGGTACCGACGGCAATTATTACGAACCGTCGGGACTCCCCCTGGAGCAATTCAACTCTCACAATACGGGCTGCCATGTCTACAACGAGACCCACCCACCCAGTCGTTACTTCGGCTGGCACTTCTACGCGCCGGGTGACTTTGAGGTGGACGTGCCCGCCGGCAATGTTCGCATCGAAGTCTGGAAGGGATACGAATATCGCCCAGTTTCAGAGGAAGTTATCATCGATGCAGGATCGCAGCGGGAGGTCGAAATCAATCTTGAGCGGACCGCGCCCATGGAGCAGGAGAACTATTACTCGGGCGATACGCATATTCACCTCGACCGTCGCACGGAAGAAGACGATCGACTGGCACTTGATCTGATGGAAGCGGAAGATATTAACTATGGCTTTTTGCTCTGCATGAACGATCCGCGCAGCTATAGCGGCCGGATGCAACGGCAAGAGTGGCCTCAGCTTCAGGGGTTCGGCCCCGATTCGATTCGCACGCGCGGAAAGTATGGCATTGCCTCTGCTCAGGAGTATCGATCGAAAGAATACGGCCACATTTGCTTATTAATGCACGATCGGCTGGTGTTGGAAGGCGCCAACTTCAATCCGAACGAGTGGCCCGTATTTGGCGTAGTCGGTGGGATGACGCGTCAGCACGGCGGATTCGCCTTCCACGCCCACGGTGGTTACTCGCGTGAAATTTATGCCGACTACCTGCAACAGGCTACCGACGGCGTGGAACTGCTACAAATGTCGCACTATCGGGGCATCGGTCTTGCTGGTTGGTATCGGATACTGAACATCGGCTATCGCTTCCCGGCCATCGCAGGTAGCGATTTTCCTTACGTTCGAGCCCTGGGCGACTGCCGCACGTATGTCCGCTCAAGCTCGCAACCCGATTTCGCCCAGTGGGTGCAACTGGCCGCCGAAGGACGTTCGTTTTTTACTTCGGGACCGCTGCTGTTGCTTCAGGTCGACGGCAAACATCCCGGGGACACGCTGCAACTCGACTCTTCCGAGCCACGTGAAGTCGAGGTCTCCGTGCGCACCCGTTGCGAAGTGACCTCAGTGCAGTTTCTCGATTTGGTCGTTAACGGCAAGACCGTCGAGCGCTGGAAGCTTCCCCAGGGAGCGGAACAACGTGGAAAGTGGCATGAGCGCAACAAAACGATAACCCTCGATCAGCCCTCCTGGATTGCTGCTCGTGCCCATGGTATCACGAAAACCGGTCGCGTCGACGCGGAGGCACACACGAATCCGGTCTACGTTTACGTCGATGGCAAGAAACCGTTCAACCGCGAGGATGTCGGCTGGTTGCTTGAGAAGCTCGACGGCGAGATCGAGGCTTTGAAAGAGAGAGAGTTTCCGGAAAAGAATCGAGCGGTTGAGTTTTTTGAGCGCTCCCGCGCGCGGCTCGCTGGCATGACGGGTCCCAGTAGTGCTGAGAAGTCGGACGTGGACGCACATTGAGGGAGCAGAGGATTCTTCCCACCACGATGTTCAGCTACAATATCAGACGCTGCTGAAGGAATTGAACTATGCCCAACCCGAGCAATCCAGTCAACATTGAAGTAATCGATGACAAGTTAGCTGAGGTGCTGCGCGGAAAGACTCCTGCAGAGCGGGTTGAGATGATAGCCGCCGCGAACCGTACGGCTCGAATTCTGGCCGCAGCGGGCGCCCGCCACCAGCACTCCGATTGGAACGAATTGCAGATCGAAGCTGAAGTCATAAGGCGCGTTACCGGTGGAACAAACTGACCTGCTAAGACATGCGGTCCAAGCCCTGCAGCAATTGGGCGTTTCTCACGCAATCGTCGGTTCATTCGCCAGCGGAGCTTGGGGGGAATCGCGTTTTACGCAGGACATCGATATCGTGGTCGATCTCAACTCCCAGCAGGCAACAGAACTGTGTCGAACGTTCCCCAGAGAGGACTTCTACGTTAGTGAGTCGGCTGCCCAAGAAGCGGTCCTCCATCAGACGCAGTTCAATGTCATTCACCCCACTTCGGGTAACAAGATTGACTTCATGATCGCCAATGACTCTCCCTGGGCAATTTCGCAACTAAGCCGCAGCAGGAGCATACAACTATTTCCAGATCTCGATGCACAATTTGCGGCTCCCGAAGATGTGATCCTGGGAAAATTAATCTACTTCCGTGAGGGAGGCTCAGAGAAGCATCTGCGCGACATTACCGGCATCCTAAAGATTAGCTCAGATGACGTCGACCGCGAGTACGTTTCACGTTTTGCCACACAGCTTGGCGTCGCAGAACTATGGCAGCAGATTCTAGCACGGGTGGAGCAGGGATAAGCCTGTTTTCTATGCTATCTTTGACATAGAACCATGAAACTCCATCCTACAGGTACCGATCCGACGGGCGAGGCCCGGCTTGTTTGCCGCAATGTGCGGTTCGGGCTGTTAGTGCTTCTAGCCGTCTTCTGGGGCGCCGCGATCTTTTGGTGGTGGGTGGAGGCACCGCTGTGGGTGATCGCGATGTGCGCGCTTGTGGCGCTGTTTCTCACGCCGCTACTGATCGGTGTATGGCGAAAACGTGGGCGTCCTGAGAACTGGGTGCTGGCGACTTATCCGGATGGTTTATGGCTGAACTTGCGGTACTGCGAGCACTACCTCGCCGAGCCTGGGGATACAGTGCTGTTCGTTCCCTATCGAGAGATTCTGTCGGCCAGAAAGTTCGTCCACCGCTACGAAGTTCCTGACAGCGACGGCGGGGACATTAGTCACCGAGATGTCTATCTCGATTTGGAAATCGTAAGTCCCGAATCGGATGCGTTGGCATCGGCTCTGAAAGCTGAACGCAAACGCAGCGCCCCGCCAAGAAAATATTTGTGGGGCGCCGTTACAGTCAGCGATAAGAACATCCGATCTCAGCCAGTTCAACTACTTGGCGAGGATCTGCTGCGGATCAAATTTAAGTCACAGTATGTCGTGCTGCGGCCCGCATTGAAGCGAGTCCTAGCGGAACTGGCAGAATATGTTTCTATCGAAGATCAGGCGAGCCAGGCCGTCGATAGCTCTAAAAACAACGATGAGGAGAGTTACCACCAACTGGTATGCGATCTGGTTAGCCAGGGGAAAACAATCTCGGCTATTCGCGTTCTTCGAGATAAACGCAATCTGTCTCTGACTGAGGCACACGAATTCATTGAGGAGATGAGCGCACAGATGGTGGAATAGGCGGACTTTGGGGGCAGTGCTGACGAGTTCTAGATTCTCCGTTAAAATACTTGCATGCCTCGGTTCTTAATCTTCATCTTTGTATTATTAGGGTGTACCCCAGGTTCTGTTCTTGTTGCCAGAGCCTGGGGAGAGAACGCTGCCGTCTGGCCAGGTTACGTCGCTAGCCCGTGGTTTGAGGAGCAGACTCGCGAAATCTGTTTTTCTCCCGAAACACGCGCTATCATCGTTGCCCCAGTCCCGAGCCACTTCGACCCTAATCGACCGACACTATTGGTCGTCTACGCTACACCGAATGGCAACTCTGTGGAGCAAACTCTAGGTTGTGCCGCCGTCGAAGGGCTCGACTGGCATTTTGATATCCAACACGCCGCCGCCCAGACTCGAATGTACCGCGAGTCGGAACAAAACCGCAACGTCGTGCTCGCTTGCATCCAGGCAGATTCTCTTAGCTGGCCCGCTTGGAAGGCTAAGCATGAGAACTCTTCTGCAATCGTGAAACGAATCGTCGATTCACTTCGTTTGAGTATCCCTGGAAAAGAAGTACAAGTTGTGCTCACGGGCCATAGTGGCGGGGGACGCTTTATGTTTGAGTTTATCGACGCTGTAGATGAGATTCCTGCGTACGTCGAGCGGATCGCGTTTCTCGACGCCAACTACGGCTACAATAATGAGCTTCAGCACGGAGAGAAGATCCTACAGTGGCTTAAGGCCGACGCGACGAGGCGGTTTATCGTACTCGCTTACGACGACCGTAATATCATTCTCAACGGTAAAAAAGTCGTCGGCCCGACCGGTGGCACCTATCGAGCCAGTTACCGAATGATCGACTCGCTCCGGAGCCATGTCGAGCTAGAGGAAAGCAAGCTTGGCGAATTCGATCGCCTTACCGCAATGGACGGCAGGCTCGCGACGTTGATTCATCCCAATCCGGAGAACAAAATCCTTCACACACGACTCGTCGGTGAAATGAATGGGCTTTCTTACGTGCTTACTTTGGGCGGTTCTAACAAGGCACAAGCGGGGCAGTTAAATGGCCCCCGAAACTACACCGAATGGGTCCAACCAAGTCCCTACGAGCCCGCTCGTTGGCATAGCATCGCTCCCGTGATTTCTCCCCGCTCCGGGACGATGGAGAGTGGCGAGCTCGTGGCAAAGTTGCAGGAGCTAAGCTTAGGTGAGAGGGAACAACAAGTCATCGACGAAGCAGCTCGTGGAAACGTGCCCGATTTCCTTAGCCAGTTCATCGATGTTTCTACCCAGGCGACCGGTGCCGATGGAGTCGAACACGAAATTGTCTTCCGTGTGTCGCCCGACTATTTTTCGGTGGGTACCGACAAAGACTTTCTCCGCGTGCCACTAACGCCCCGCACCGCCCAGCACATCGCTGATCTATACGGCTGTGTGCTGCCCACCCGTAAGATGGTTGATGTCATCTATCGGCAAGCTGCAACAAAACTGGCGCCACAGCCAATGACTGAAGACCGCGAATCATTAGCCACGTTTCATCAGCATCATAGGATGATCGAAAACCAGCGCTCAGAGAAAGACCGGTTGCAACTTGTCGCGGGCATCAAGAAAGATGTGGTTATTACAAACAGGCTTATGGAGCGGCCAAATCGCGTTGCTATCTACGGTTGGCACAAAGTTGACGGCACACCTATACAACCACTGACGACCGTGCATATCGAATCGTACGTCGACTATAGTCACGGAATTCGCCTTGTCGACCGATGGGCGACTGCCGATGGGACCCCGATGTTGATTCAAGACGTATTGAGAGATGAGACATTGTGCGAACTGCTTAGCGACGAGGGGCCGATTCAGCGATCTAAGTACTGAAGAATAGAATCGATCCATGTGTGCAGATGAACCCGCGATCAGTGGCCCTCAACAGAGACACAGTTCTAGAATTCTAGTAATCGTCCTTGTCGCGGTGGTCGCACTTTTCACTGCGAGCCGCTTTGTCAAATCCGAAAAGACGATAATTGGTGCCACTGCTGAGGTCATCGAAACTGACACCGGTCTCGTTTTCCAGGCCCGCGTTGACACAGGCGCTTCAGTTTCGTCAATCCATTGCGAAGAATTCGTCATTGAAGGCGAATCGCCCGCTCCTGCGGAGAACATTGGCAAAACAATCCTTTTGCATCTGACAAACAAACAAGGAGAAACGAAGTCCCTGAAGACTAGAATAGTCGACTACAGTCCGATCCGTAGTGCAGATGGCACGAGCCATCGCTACTACGTTCGGCTGACTATGTCTTGTCAGGGAGTCGAACGGGAATCACTTGTAACTCTCAACGATCGGAGTAGGATGTCGCATCGGCTACTGCTCGGCCGAGACTTTCTAAAAGGAAATTTCCTCGTCGATCTTAACAAAGACAATCACGATTTTCGGTAGTTGCTCGACTGACGCATAGCGTTAGGCTAAGTTCAATAACAGGCCCTACAATGAAGCAAAATTCTCTCAGAGTCACTTGTGCTATATTCTGCCTGCTTCAGATATCGGCCCGAGGTGCTGAACCCGATCTGCCCAATATCGTGGTCATCTTCATCGACGACATGGGCTACGCCGACATCGGGCCGTTTGGGGCAGAATCGCAGCGGACACCCCACCTGAATCGAATGGCCAGCGAAGGCCGCATCTTTACTGACTTCCACTCCGCCACGGCGGTATGTTCAGCTTCTCGGGCAGCGCTACTCACGGGATGCTATCCAGAGCGTGTTAGTATTCTCGGGGCTTTGTCCCCCGCAGCTAAACATGGCCTGAACACCGAGGAAATAACGATCGCCGAACTCTGCAAGCAGAAAGGCTATGCGACGGCCGTCTATGGCAAATGGCACCTCGGGCATCTGGAGCCGTTCCTACCGCTGCAACATGGATTCGATGAGTACTTTGGCCTGCCTTATTCCAATGACATGTGGCCGCAGCCCGACGTTCAGGGCGAACCAGTTCCTAAACGACGGAATCACTACCCAAAGTTACCCCTTTACGAAGGTAATCGGATCATCGATGCGGAAATCACAGCCGCAGAGCAAGCCCAGCTGACCACCCGATACACTGAGCGGGCCGTGAAATTCATCGACAGCAATCACAAGCGCCCTTTCTTTCTGTACTTACCGCACACGATGGTACATGTACCGATTTTCGTCTCCGACAAGTTCAAGGGAAAAAGTGGCGCGGGGCTGTATGGCGACGTCGTGATGGAACTCGATTGGTCGGTCGGTCAAGTGCTAGCTGCGCTCAAGCGCAACGGGATTGATGACAAAACGCTCGTCATCTTTACTTCCGACAACGGACCGTGGCTCAACTATGGTGACCACGCCGGCTCCGCTGGACCGTTGCGGGAAGGTAAAGGAACCATGTTCGAGGGCGGTCATCGCGAGCCTTGCGTGATGCGCTGGCCGGGCAAGATCCCTGCCGGAACTGAAAGCGGTGAATTCGCGACGACTATGGACCTGTTACCGACGATCGCCAAATTGATCGGCGAGACGCTCCCTGCTGAGCATCCGATCGATGGTAAAGACATCTGGTCACTCATGGCGGGCGACCCTAGCGCGGTGAGTCCACACGAAGCGTTCTACTGCTACTACGGCGGTGAGCTGCGCGCCGTCCGCGATCGTCGCTGGAAACTTCATTTGCCACATAAGTACCGCACCCTAGCGGGCAAATCACCGGGCACAGGAGGTCATAGCGTCCCCTACGACCATACGACAATCGGACTGGAACTGTTTGACTTGCATAATGACACTGGCGAATCATCGAACGTTTCCCAGCAGCATCCCGACATCGTTGCCAAGCTGCAACGGCATGCAGAACACGCTCGCAAGTCGTTGGGGGATCGGCTCACCGGGCGAAGTGGTAGCGAGGTCCGACCTCATGGACTGGTGAAGTAACGCTACAATTCGCACCATTCTTACCTCTCATAACGCCTCGCCTTGCTGCAGAGAAGTGCCCTTGCCTAGCTGAACTGCTGCAAGCACGTTGATTGCAGCATCTGAGCTGCTGTTTGTGCTTGGGCTGAGTCGGTATATCCTGTTCGGCATGCTGACCGCCGGATATAGATCGAAGACACACGCGAAACAACTGCTGTTCGCTCTCTTCTGCTGGGCTGTAACGGGTACGACAGGCCACGCGCAGTTGCCCGACCCGTTGAAGTCTGTCGCGTCGCCTCAGCAGTCTTCCTCTCGAAACAGTCCAGAACGCGAACTGGAGCCGTGGCAAGCAGATGTCAAACAACGGCTAGATCTGATCGAGAAGCAGGTCGCCGAGCATGAAAGCGATGAGGCGTCCACAGTCTTATCAGAATTTAAGCGTCAGCAGGAGTTGCTCTCGTGGTTAGCATTATCTCTGGCTCAACTGGAGGCGGAGCAGAACAAGACTGAGCAGCTTGCCAGATACCTGGCGGGTGAACAGGAAGAACTCGACAAGTTTCTGCATGAAGGCCTTGACGAATCGGAGCCGGCGACATTCCTGCAACTCGACGAGGCTCGGGACGAGCTGAAGTCGGAGCAGCGCAGGATATCGCGTTTGCTCGCTAAATCGAAAGTCGCCCTAGCGGCTTTGGAAAGCGCTCGCAAAGAACGCAAAGAACGAGGCAGCGCCCGTAGGCTGGCGTTGGAAGCATTCGAAACCAACTCAGACGATGCAAAACGTCAATCGCTTGGGAAAAAGCTGGGGCAGGCGGAAATCTATAACGAGATTGCTGAAGCCACAGTTCGACTCAAAAAGCAAGAAGCGGATAATGCTCGTCAAGTTGTCCAAGCACATCAGCTTGCAGTCGAGTTACTCACCGAAAAGGAGGCCCGACTTAGCACACTAGCGAAATTCGGTGAAGCAGAACTAGAGACACTGTTTGCAGAATTAGACAGACAGAAAGCAGACCTGGACAGTAATATCACTCAGCTCGAGAGCGCCGAGACCGAAGTTGAACACCTTAACGATCAATGGAAGCGCGCCCAACGCAAGCTCGATGAATCAGCTGGCGATCAACCAGCGCTGCGCGAGGAAGTCGACGCTCATCAGCTCGGCCGACGCGCGATCCAAGAGCGGCTTCCCCTACTACAAAAACAATTAGAACGCCTTGCCGACCGACGCAAGGCCTGGGAACGACGGCAAGAGATATACGCAGGGCGACCACCCCGCAAGAGTATCCGCGCTTGGACCAAAGAGACTCAGAATGAACTCGTCACCCTCAAGAGCGAGGAAGCCGCACAGAAGTTTGACATCGAAGAATTGCAAAACGATTTGGACCCCCGTAAGCAACGACTAGATAAGTCTGCAGACGGATCTCCAGAGGCCTACTGGCTCGGCCAACAGGTTGCCAGTTTAGAAAGCCTATTGAGTACACATGAGCGTAATCTTGCCAGTATTCGCTCCAGTCTTCGGCTTCATGAGAAGCTAAAAGACGAGTTAGAAAGTGGCACACTGGCAGCAACAGCTAAAGACCGCTTGCAGGACGTCTGGAACGGGATTGTTTGGTTCTGGAATTACGAGCTGACTTCGTTCGGTGAGAACCCACTTACAATTCGAAAAGTGGTATCCGCTCTCGCGCTGTTTTTTGCTGGCGTTATCGTTTCGCGGATGCTAAGCCGCTCGCTAGGACGACAAGTGTTGCGGCGCCTCGATATCGACGCCAGCGCCTCGGCCACAATTCAGTCGATGTTTTATTATGTGCTGCTGTTGTTTTTCACGTTGTTCGCCTTAAACGTGGTGCGTGTACCACTAACAGCTTTTACGGTGCTGGGCGGTGCAGTTGCACTGGGTGTCGGTTTCGGAAGTCAAAACGTGATCAACAATTTCATAAGCGGGTTGATCCTTCACGCTGAGCGTCCGGTGAAGGTTGGCGACCTGATCCAACTGGGCGATCTCTATGGTAACGTGGAGCACATCGGCGCGCGTAGTACTCGGGTGCGCACCGGCAGCAACCTGGAAATCATCGTTCCCAATAGCACCTTCCTGCAGAACAATGTGATCAATTTCACGCATTCCAGCGACAAAGTACGAACCTCTGTGGAAGTGGGTGTGGTTTACGGATCTCCGCCAGTTACGGTCACACAGCTGCTTCGCCGGGCGGTGGTCGAGACGGGGCGAGTGTCGAAGGACCCTCCACCGATTATTTTGTTCAAGAATTTCGCCGATAGCGCGCTAGTTTTCGAGATCCACTTCTGGATACGGATGCGCACTACGATGGATCGGCTGCAGGTGGAAAGCACCGTTCGTTATCAAATCGATCAACTCTTTAAAGAAGAAGGCATTACGATCGCTTTCCCACAGCGCGACGTGCATCTCGACACGAGTTCGCCGCTGAGCGTACAGATGATTTCGCCGCCAGAGACGACCACGAGGCGAGATTCTGCGTGAGCAGCCTTTGAGTGGCTATTTCGAATTAGCCGTATCGTCTTGGTACTCGGGTTCTTGCTGCTTGCTACGAAATGGATACAGGAATTGCTGCCAGTAGCCCGGTGGGACGGGATGTCCTGCAATACCATATTCATCAGGCCACTCTTCCTCAGGAAGGTAGTGAGTTCCAAACAAACGGTCGAGAAAGGGAAAATGAACCGCGTAGTTGATGTTGATTGCTTCGCGTTCGATACCGTGGTGCCAGTGATGGAATCGAGGCGTTGCGACGATGTACTGCAAGATTCCGAAACTGAACCGAATATTGGAATGCACGAAGACCGACAGCAGATAAACGAAGAAAATATAGGCGTAGAGCGCCGCCTCACTGAACCCAAGCACGTACATCGGAAGTGTTGTAAACGCGCGGAGCAGGATGATCTCGAACAGATGCATCCGCGATCCCGCGATCCAGTCCATGTAGCGAGCCGAGTGATGGATCGCATGAAATTTCCAGAGCCAGGGGATCTCGTGGAAGGCTCGATGGAACCAATACTGAACGACGTCGGTAAAGAACATGATTTCAAGAAATTGCAGCACAAGGGGTTGGCTGGCAACGAGTTCTCGAATACTGGCAGCCCATTCAGTTCCCTCGAGTACCGTCAATGCGGGTGTGAGCGACATGTAGGTGAGAGATTGTACGAACAGGCTGCTGATGAAGAAATAGAAAAGGTCTTCGCGCCATTCCCCGCGAAAGATTGGCTGATCCTTCTTCTTGAACAATCGCTCCAACGGGATGAAAAGAGTGCCCAGCAGAATTAGATTCAACAGAAAAAAATCGAGCCCAAAGTAGATAGGACTTTCACCTTCAATTTTGCTTGTGGCCCGGGAGCCACCCATCAAAGTAGCCACCAGCACGAGAGTCATCGCGCTGAAACCAAGTATTTGATGCTTGCGCAGCGCGACGCAAACTGACCCCAGCACAAATGCGACGATCAGCACGATAAACAACGCGATGCGGACGTACCCAACGTTGTAGTAACCCCGGAGGTCTACCACGGTGAGGAACTGCGGGTACATCAGGCAGAGTACCGTCGCTAAACCGGCCACGGCAAGCACGAAGCTCACCATCCCACTGATCCAACCGCCCCCAAATTGCCGTTCGGGGGAATCCATAGACTTTACAATTCTATCCATTGCCAGCCTCGGTACGCGTTCCTTCGACCTGGTGAAAACGGAGGGATTATATCATGGTTATCAAACTAACTGGCCGCCATTATTTGGATAGATTCCGGCAATACTAGATAGCCGCAGCGCCCGGTGGGTCGACGAATACAATCGATTCGGGCAGAATGTTGACGACGGCATTTCCATGTATCCGAAAAGAAGCGACTAATGAAGACCCTGATCAAGAACGCCCAAGTAGTCCTGCCGACGGGCATCGAACTTGTGTCCGTACTCTTGGAGAATGAGAAGATCGCAGCGATCGACGCCGCCATTCATGCGCATGCTGATGAGACTGTTGACGCCACCGGACTGCACCTGTTGCCAGGCGTAGTCGACGACCAAGTCCATTTTCGTGAGCCAGGCCTCACACACAAAGAAGATCTGCATACTGCGTCTTTGGCATGCGCCAAAGGCGGCATCACAACTTTTCTTGAAATGCCCAACACCGTGCCGGCCGCTACGACACAAGCTCACATCGATGCGAAACTTGCTCTGGCTCGCGACAAGTCGATAGTAAACTACGGCTTCTACATCGGCGCAACGCCAGACAATATTACCGACTTGTGCGGCGCGAAGAATACGCCCGGTATCAAGATCTTTATCGGATCTAGCACAGGCAGCTTGCTCGTAGATGACCAAGACGCGCTGGAAAGGATTTTCGCTGAAACGACCCTTCCTCTGACGGCTCACTGCGAAGACGAAGCAACCGTGCGTGCCAACACGAAGCGATTTGCGGATACGTCGGACGTTGCCGACCACTCGAGAATTCGCGATGTCGAGGCCGCGATGGTCGCAACTCGTCGAGCTCTCGACCTAGCGATGCGACACCAACATCGCTTTCACGTGCTGCATGTCTCGACCGGCGCGGAAACCGATTTATTGAAGAATCACCAAGGTCTTATAACCGCCGAGGCATGCCATCATCACCTCCTGCTTAATGTTGATGACTACGCTCGGCTTGGTACTTTTGCACAGACGAATCCCTCGATCAAGACTTCGACAGATAACGAGCAGCTGTGGCAGGCATTACTCGATGGAACAATTCAGGTTGTTGCAACAGATCATGCTCCTCACACTCTCGAAGAGAAAAAACAAGGCTATCCCAAGTCGCCCTCGGGAATGCCAAATGTCGAGAATAGCTTGGCGATCATGCTCAACGAAGTAAATCGCGGCCGGTGCACGCTGCAGCAGGTTGTCAGCTGGATGTGCGATGCTCCGGCACGCGTTTGGGATATTATTGGCAAAGGTCGAATTGCTGAGGGGTATGATGCTGATCTGGTGCTCGTCGATCTCCGGCTGCAGCGGGAGGTCGTGAATGTGAAACAGCTCACAAAGTGTCGCTGGAGTGCATGGCACGGACAGCAGCTAACGGGCTGGCCTATTCGTACTTGGGTCTTGGGCTACGAGGTTTTTCGCGATGAGAATTGCGATTCTACGCGCCGAGGTAAAGCTGCACAGTTCGATCACCAGCGCGGAGGGTATTGGGCAACCTCGTAGTAGGTTCTGCGGTTGTCAGGGCAGTCGAACACGATAAAATGTGTCACCGCCCAGTGTCATGCGGATAAGCACAATAGTGCGTTCGCTGACTCACACCCCGCCCGCGCTTCGCCTGCCTTTTTTCGCCTGAGCTCTTGCAGAAGTGGTCCTATGTCGGAACGACTCTGGTATCTGAAGCAGTGCGATTTGTTTCAACGCCTGGGAGAAGACCAGCTGTCGGCATTGGAAGCACGCTGTCGGATCCGCAAGTATCCACGAGCGACGCCGGTCTATTTACCTTCCGACCACGCAGATAGCGTGCTATTGTTGGCCGAAGGTCGTGTGAAAATTGGGAGCTTTACTGAGGAAGGTAAACAGACAATTCTAACGTTCATCGAACCAGGTGAATTATTCGGCGAACTTTCTTTACTAGGCTCCGAACAACGCGAAGAGTATGCCGAGACAGTGGAAAAGTCGACTGTCATTCTGATCTCTGGCGAGGTCATGCAACAGCTGCTGGCGGAGAATCCTAGTGTCTCACTAGGGGTGACGAAGCTCTTCGGACTTCGCCGACGCCGGATCGAACGTCGGCTGAAATATCTACTGTTCAAGTCAAACCGCGAACGACTAGTTCATTTGCTGTTGGAGCTGGCCGAGCAGTATGGTCAAACAACAAAAGAGGGGGTTGAGCTGCGAATTAAGTTGTCGCACCAAGATTTGGCGAACATCATCGGTAGTACTCGCGAGACGGTCACCGTTGTGTTAGGCGAACTACAGGCAGAGGGTCGTTTGAAGCTGGGGCGAAGAAAAATAGTACTCTCTGAACTTGCCCAGTTAGCTGATAGCGTTAGCATTGCAACGCCCAAGCTTAGCAAAGCGTAATCGGAGGAGATCCCCAAACCGGTAAGGTCCTACAGTGTATGCTGCCTAACAGACTTCAAGGCAGTTTTTGACGATTATGAGTGCAGGCGCTCCAAGCTGGACTGGTCAGCTCGAGCCCCGCATGTTCTACCTATCTTTCATGGTGAACAATTATGAGCGGTGATAGCAACAATCAAGACGACTGGCAGGCTTGCCCCCCGGGGGAAATTACCCGGTTGGTAAATAGGCTGAATTCGCGAGAAAGGCGTGCTCGATTCGGTCAGCTAGCCACGACTGGTCTGGTAAGCATGCTGTTGTTCGCCGCAGGAGCAATCCTGTTTGGTGGCTTTGTGGCTTACGAAGAGCCAACCTACGGCGGGATAGCATGTACTGACTGTCTCGCCCATGCTGCCGCATACCACGACCATTTGGTCGGCAGTGAGACCGTCGCTGATGTCGAGTTGATTGGGAAGATTAAGACACACCTGGAGATGTGCTCCTGCTGTCGGGCGAAGTTTCACCAGGCCTATCCAGATATCCCGCTCGACCAGCTTGCTACAACCGAGCTACGGTTTCGCCCATTTCTACCTACGCTTGCGATAGCGCTCTCTCCTGCAAACTACTAGGGGTGAGTATAGCCTGACTGCCGCTGTTCGCCCTCGAAGGGGACAGCCGTGAAGCGTGAGCTAACTACTTCTCGCTATCTGGATCTTCACTGGGCTGATCTCGGCTCGGAGCCTCGTTCTCTGCGATCTCTTTCTTTGTAGTATCAACTTGCTCGATGTACCTAGACGGATCTGCCAAGAAGGTCTGCTTTTGTTCGGCGCCGGCAAACAGGTAGAGCCTACCTTCTACGACCAGCGAATTGTAGACACCTCCTGGTGCGACTCTTCTATCGTCAGTTTGCGAGACGATACAGTCACCCCCCAATGCAGGTGTGTAGCGCTCAGGTGCTTCAAGGAACAAACCTTTTTCTTTTTCCCCTGCCAGCAGATACTTCCTGCCTTCGTGTTTCACTAAATTTCGATAATTACCACGTACCCAAATCCCCTGATCCAAAATGGATACTGGGCAATATCCTTCCATTACATAGTGATGGTCTTCCGATCCCTCTGTATCCTTCTTTGGAAGAGGAATGGCAAGCTTGCTTCGGCTACCCTCCGATGCTTGACCGTCGATAGATGTATTTAGAGGTCGAGGCACCAGGGTTTGCTGTGTCCGATCACCCCTGGCTTGTGCGAGTTCACGTTTCACCCCAAAGCGGGACATGTTCGCGGCGAACTGATTTCGCTCGTGAGTCCCGGCGAAATGGTAGCGAAGTCCATTAACCACTGCCGCAGTCTCGGGAAGACCTGTTACGTATCGTTTTTGGGTGAGCTGGCTGACCAGGCATTTTCCTCTATTAGCTAAGTCACTACTCGAAAACTGCTCAGGATCGGCTCGAAATAGTTCGCGCTGATTGCTATCAGCGAAAAAGTAGATCCGGCGCGAGTGGATCAATCCATACTCGAGTCTACCTAACCTACGTTCACCAGTATGTACGTAGGTCACCACACAATCGCCTCCAAGGACGGGCGCGTATTGCTGTGGAGCCGCAGCGAAGATGTCCCTCTCGCGATCTCCTCTGAACCAGTATATCTGTCCATCGAACACTAACTGATATTGCTGGCTACCATGGTGCCATTCCTGAGAGTCGCGCAATGCAACTGTGCTGAACCCGGCTATGGAGACGGGAAGCTCCAAACGATTCCGGTCTGAGTTGAGGGACGGTTTTCCTCGGCCCAGGTCTGGAGATGCGTAGAGGCGGTCCGAGTGGTCGCTGGCCGCAGGCAGATTTGAAGTAGAACTCTGAGCAAATGACGTTATCGGCAAGCAGCAGAGTACGGCAGATGCGGCAGCGCAGAATGATGATACAAAATGACTGTGTAGCGGCATTTCCGACCCCTGGGTAAACGGGGGCAAATAGTAGCAAATCGGGCCACTTAGGACGACACCGCTTGGGTCTTTCTTTTATAGGCCCGATAGGGCCCTGAGGAGAGGCTTGAGAGGGTAAGAAGAGAAACTCTAGGGTGTGCGGCTGGCAGCACAGTCTCGTGGTTATGCGGACCACGGACCGGGTTGGGGTTTGGGGGTCGCCACCAGCCACAACACCTAGAATTCAACTGGAATTTCTACGCCTATCATAAGGTGCAGATAGTGCGAATTCTGTGAGCTGTGTCACACTAGCAAGATTTAGCCTGCTTCAGAGACGGTAGACGCCGTGACAGGACGCCAATCGGACGACCGGCCCAGCCACCACTCCGCTGCCAATGCCACTAGGCAAGGAGCTAGCTCGATCCACACGACCACAGCATCGAAATAATTCGCTCCGTCATACTCTGTCCCCAGTACAGGAGGTGAAGAGTAATGGGAAGTCAGCCAAAACCGCGCATAGTACAATAATGCGAAAGCACCAACGGTATACCAGGTACGATAACGAGCGAACGGTAGTAGCGGCAGTACCCAGCACCAATACCACGGATTCTGGGTGGGACATAAGAACCAGAACCAAGCTAGAGTAAGCATTGCAGCGCGGCACCAGCCGAAAACTTCGCTTTGTTCCGCTGCACGCCAAGCTAACCACAGGGCCAGAATAAAGAAGACTCCTCCCGTAAGAATTCGTGCCAGTAAAAACGAAACCTGCTTAACCTCCTCCGTCGAGTCCGCCCCCGCCCAAGCGAGGGCATCCCGTGACCAATTGTCTGGAACGATGACGAACCAAGACTGCTCATAGAGAGGCTTGTCAACTTGAGGTCGCAGGTTCTCCCTTACAATCATGAACAGCAGGTCGTTCATCTCCCATTCGCTGAGAAACTCTCGAACTCCTGACGACGGGGGTACGGACGCTTGTTCCACTGTTGTGACGGAGTCTCGTGAGCTACCAGAGGAAACCAACATCGGGGACAACACGGCCATGGTGAGGACAACACTTGCCATTATTCCCGCGACAGAAATACGCAATCCACCCTGTTTCCACCAAACACAAACTATCAAAGGCACGAGCACTACAGGGTACAGCTTGGCCCCAATCGCCAGCGCCAGTGCAGATCCAACTAGAATAGTGCCTGACATGCTCGGCCTAGCCTGTGAAAGATTCGTTCTCACTAACAACCACACCGTGGCCGTAGTGAGAAAGATGGCGATCGAGTCAAGGTGCCCTCCATTGGCAAACTCTTTCATCAACAGCGGACACCACCCATAAGCCACACTCCAGCCGGGATGCATGCCAACCTCTTTGAGCAAGGCGATCACGACTAGCAATGTTGCCATGTCGAATAGCACCAGCAATCCCTTCATCGTCACCATCCGCGCGCGCAAAGAAGCTGCGTCGGGCGTCAAGATTGCGGAAAGAGCGAATACGGACTGGCTCACTGGAGGGTAGGGAGAGGGCAGATAACCATAGTGAATTCGCTCCAAACTCTCGCCGAGCGACTCGCTTTGATAGCGCAGCTCAACTAGCTTCACAAGCTCCGAGTCGAGTTGATCAGATGGCAGCTCGGATGCCTCGAGCACCTGCTCAGGAGCATATCGATAGGGGCTGATCCCTTCGGCAACAACCGCACCGTCCCAGAGGTACCGGTAGATATCGATCTCATGAATCGGCGTCGAAGGTAACAGCACGACTCGAAATAGACTCGCACCACCTATGATAATGCCCAGCAACAGGCGCGAAGCCGGAGCACGAGTAGCCACGTAAATCGCCAGCCAGTAGAGTACGAATGCCACCCACAGTGCCGCGAGCACCGCCAATGTCATGCGCCCTTCTCTTGGTGTGCCTACATCAAAAGTCCGACTAATCGAGAGGACATATGCGTAGCAGATCGTGCTCAGTCCCGCCAACACAACCAGTTGTACGATCCGAGAACTGAAAAATGCTGTCGACCCCTCGGTCTTTGGCATGTTCAGACCTCACGCGCCGTGTCGCAACGGACGGATATTCTCTGCGGAGACTTACGCTGCCAGAAACCGTATTTTGCTATCGTGTAAAGAATCTTACTGCCGGCTAAGATAGTTCCCTTCACAGTGCCGCTAATCTTGCTCGTGCCAATCCGCTTGCGATAGCGTACCGGCAATTCCAAGCACTGCAGGCCAGCCTTAACAGCTTTGATTTGCATTTCGACGGTCCAACCGAAGTTAGTGTCCTGCATCTCTAAGCGGCACAAGTCGGGATATGCGATTGCCCTGAAGGGTCCCAGATCGGTGTACTGCGCTCCGAATAGAACTCGCATCAGCCAACAGGCCAGTCGATTGCCGTACAGACTTTGCGGAGGCATCGCGCCAGGGTCGCGCTCACCGAGCAAGCGAGAGCCCAACACGAAGTCAGCCTCACCAGCGAATATCGGAGCGACCAGCTCCGGCAATTGATCGGGATGGTCGCTATAGTCGGCATCCGCGAACGCAACAATTTTGGGGGCCGACTCGCCCGTCTCAATTCGCTGAGTCAACTCTCTCAACCCTGCGAGACACGCCGCGCCATACCCTTTGCACGGCTCATTCACGACTACGGCTCCGGCTGCTTCGGCTACCTCTGCCGTTCGATCTGTGGAGCCGTTGTTGGCGACAATCACTCGTCCTACTTCCGGCAGGTCGCGCAGCACCAGAGGCAACGAAGCTTCTTCGTTGAATGCGGGTATCACAACCGCCACTTCGCTAAGATTCATGAATCCTAACTTCACACTGCAGGAACGAAACGTTTGGTCGTCCTCTTCAGCGTACTTGCGATAGGGCGCGCAAGCAATCTCGGCAGCTACTTCGTGCCGCTACCCCCGCCGTATGTTGGCGGTGGCGAGCTGGGAATGTAGCCGCTGGTGACTGGGGAGCTTGCTCCTGCACCACAGGAGCCACCACAGCAGCCTCCGGGACAACTACTCTTGCCGTACATCGTCTCGCAGCCACCAGCAGTAGCCAACCCCAACAGAGCGATCGTCAGTAACCCTATTTTTCTCGCCATTGCGATGATTCCTTTCGTACACATTCCATCACTTGTAACTGTATCACTTAGCATCGACGACCTGTCGCATGCGGCTATGTGAAGCAGCTCACCTTGTTTTGAAGTTCTGATCTACTGGCTCTTTTCACTTCGGCTGAGCCGCTTGGTCATTGAGCCCCCAGTCGTAATCCAGGTAGCTGACACTAACCTGCCCGCTAGCAGCCAAGGCCTGAGCCGGCTCGTCCGGTAGAAACGGAGTTATAGTTCGTAAAAGTGCTGCCTGATCCGCGCCGAAGTCTTCTGAAAACCACTTCAATATCGGTGAGAGCTCCATGGTTTTCTGCGAAACGTCATACTGAAACTTCGTGCGGTTACCAAAGAAGCGCTTTGCATTTGCCGTAAGTTGGGAATCCAGTTCCTGTGATTGATAGGCTCGATTCAATAGCGGAGGGCAGCCAATCGAAGCACACACAATCGCAAAATGAATCCGTGGGTCGCCCATTTTGCGTAACACGTCGTGTTCCATCTGGTTGAGCGAGTAATTTCGGTCTCCCACGGGCAGCAGCAAATCGTCCCATATGTTGTAGCCGAATAGCTTGGCTGTATGGTTTCGTATGCTGGTTGTGGGATACACGCGCAGTATTCCATCGATCGTAACAGCATTGTAGGCGTTGATCCAAAAAGCCATCTTCGCGTCAGCTTTGGCGGATCGTTTAGGATCGGCGGTGGACAACTGGGCTAGATACTTTTCCAGACGCTGCCGGTCCGAGGTACTTCGATGCCACGCTGTATAATCGACCATCCCGTTTTCGTTGCAGTACTTTTGTAACAGAGCGTCCCACTCGCTATGGTCGATCTGGTCTATCGATACGCGCTCGCTGGCCGGTGCCGACCGGCCAATGACGATATCGCTGCCAGCCCTGGCGGACCCCCACGGTATTACCGCGAAGATCAATCCCAGCGAAAGAAATCTTCTGTCCATCGTATTGCTCCAAAAACTGGGTCTCATTTCGCCAGCAACTCACATTTGCAAGCTGCCATGGGGCAGGAATACTCGCGAATCGACCGCTTGGTGTCTGTACGATCGGTTACACCCGTGCGTTCAAAGACTGCCACGAACGCAGGCTGCCTGCTATCATTGACGCTACGAACACTCCGAATCTTACAACTTTTTTGCTACGTTTTCATGCTGCACTTAAAATCCCCTACCGACACCAGCTGGCTTTCGCAGGTCGACGCCCACTTGGACGAAGTGCTTATCGACCACGCCCATTGCGAAAAAAAGGCGGCCGGCACCGCGATGAATCTTATCTTCCACTACGTCGAGGACCTCGAACTGTGCCGCGAAATGACCGAGATCGTCAACGAAGAACTCGAGCATTTTCACATGGTGATCCAACTCCTGGAGCGACGCGGGATTCGCTTCCGTCGCCTGCGGCCCAGCCAGTACGGAGTAAGACTTCATGAACTGGTGCGCAAAAGCGAACCTGAACGAGCTGTCGACCGCCTGCTGATCGCGGGGCTAATCGAAGCCCGTAGCTGCGAGCGTTTCCAGGCCTTGGCCGAGCATGTCGACGATCCCGAGCTGGCAGAGTTTTACCGTAGCCTGTTCGAGAGCGAAGCTCGCCATCACTCGACCTATACCCGTCTGGCTCACAATTATGCCTCCGAGGAAGTGGTTAACCGTCGTCTGGAGGAACTCTACGACGCTGAAGCCGCGATCATGGCCGAACGTGAACCGTTGGCCAGGATGCATAGCTAGGGGAAGGAGCTAGGATCCAGGGAGTAGGAACTAGCGAAGCAGCTGCCGTGTTGCCCAGCCCCTAGCCTCCAGCCCCTAGCCCCTAGTACAATGGCTGGTTTCTCACACATTGTTTCTCCCAGCAAGACGGATTGATTGATGAAAATTGCAGTTATTGGCGGCGACGGGACCGGTCCCGAAGTGGCAGCCGAAGGTGTCAAGGTACTCGAGTCGGTCGCCAAGCTCGAAAAGTTTTCTTTTGAATTGACCCACCTCGACTGGGGCGGCGATCGCTATCTTAAGACAGGCGAAGCCCTGCCTGAGGACGGCCTCGATCAGCTCCGCAAGTTCGACGCAATTCTCCTGGGCGCGGTCGGCCATCCCGATGTCGCTCCCGGCATTCTCGAGCGCAAGCTCCTGTTGGATCTGCGGTTCGGTCTGGATCAATACATCAATCTGCGACCTGTTAAGTTGTTCCCTGGCGTCGAAACACCGCTCGCCGGCAAAGGGCCCGACGACATCGACTTTGTCGTTGTGCGTGAAAACACCGAGGACCTTTACTGCGGCGCCGGCGGTTTCATGCACAAAGGCACGCCCAACGAAGTCGCCACGCAGACGGCCATCTACACCCGCCGCGGTTGCGAACGGGCCATCCGCTACGCATTCGAGTACACCCAAAAGCGAAACAACCCCAAAGGCAAACGGCTCACGCTGGTTGCCAAAACGAACGTGCTCACAACCGGCCACGACCTGTGGTGGCGCACGTTCCAGGAAGTGGCGGCCGACTATCCCGATGTCGAAACCGACTACAACCACGTCGACGCCTGTTGCATGTGGATCGTGAAGAACCCTGAGTTCTACGATGTGATTGTCACGACCAACATGTTCGGCGACATCATTACCGATCTTTCTGGCATGATCCAGGGCGGCATGGGCGTCGCGGCGGGCGGCAACATCAACCCCGACCCGGGCGGCGTCAGCATGTTCGAGCCGATGGGTGGCAGCGCGCCCAAGTACACAGGCACGGGCAAAATCAACCCGATCGCCACGATCAACGCGGTCAGCATGATGCTCGAACAACTCGGTCAATCGGCCGGCGCCGAGCGTGTGATGAGCGCCATCATGCACGTCACCGGCACAAATATGAAGAGCCAAAGCGCCGGCCAAATGGGCTACACTACTAGCGAAGTTGGCGATTTGATCCTCGACGCGTTGGCGTAGAGCGATTGCGGAATTCGGATCGCTGATTGCGGACATACCTACCGCTACGAGTCGAATCCGAAATCCGCAATCCAAAATCCCCAATGCTTCCCCCCCTCCACTGGGTTTTTTCCTGCTCCCTGGGGTCCCAACTTCGGGGAAAGAATTCGTCGATTCTTTCCCTCGGTCATCGGCCGGCACTCGGATTTTCCAGGGTCTAACTGAATCGCCTAGGGAAAAAATTACAGGAGTTTTTTCCAAAGCGGGAACATTGTTTCCCCTCCATCGAGCAGCATTGCCATCGGTCGGTGCGCACATCAAGTTTTCAAAGAACCGGCGCAATTCTCGCGCTAGCGGAATTATCGCATACGACAGCTGGGAGTTCAGCAACCTTTTTTGGCCACTTAGCGAGCGCTAGCTGGCACACGATGGGAGGTCACCTACTCCGCACGCGCAGAAGAGATGAGACTGCCGCCGAAGCCAGGAGCAACAGTGAGTGTGGCTCAGGAAGGGTTGCGAGGTTGGAGACGAAGATGCCAGAACTGTTGTCAGCAAATGCGGCTCGAAACGCCAATTGTCCGAGGTCATTAAACCCACTGATACGGCCATCGTCGTTGCCGGAATCGCCGATGAATTCCACTAAGAATTTAATAGTGCGGCTGTCGCCTGGCGCCACTTCTAATTGATCTCCCTCGCGTACAATAAGTTTGAGTACACCGGCTCGGTCTTCTGCCCAGATGCCTGAATTGTTCAGGCTGTCAACGCCGCTCCCAGATAAGTGTCCCATGAATGCAGTTTGTCCCGCAGAATTGAGTACAAGGTTTTGGAAGGAACCGAACTTCACTCCGGCGGGAGTCCCCGGCGCACGCTCTCCTGCACGCGCCACCAAAGCGAGAGTACCGGTTCCCTCTGACCAGACACTGCGAGCATTCCTGTTATCGACGTCGCTGCCTACCAAGTCTGCAAGGAAGGCAGATTGACCGGCAGAGTTCAGCACAGGTCTATTAAAGTCCGTGCTGAAGTCTCCAAAGTTCACACCACTGGGCAGGCCGGGTGCCTGATCTCCTTCACGGGCAACCAGGGTGAGTGGACCGGAGCCTTCCGACCAAATGCTCTCATTGTTTTCGGATTCGACGCCATTGCCCGTTAAGGATCCAATGAACGCCGTGTTACCTGCAGAGTTAAACACTGGAGTTTCGAAACCATTGAAGTTTACTCCAAAGGGCATACCGGGTGCAGAATCACCAGTGTGAGTAACCAACTCAAGCGTGCCGGACCGCTCCGACCAGATTCCGACCCCCACCGACGTAAATCCTTCGAACGCAGTCTGTCCTAAGGAGTTCAGTACAGGATCACGAAATCCAGTGAAGTTCACTCCGCTGGGAGCACCATTCGCCTGATCTCCAGCGCGGGCGATCAAGGTGAGTGAGCCAGATCCCTCTGACCAGATACCGGAACTATTTGTGCTATCTACACCAGCGCCCGTCAAGAATCCACGGAAAGCCGTCTGGCCGGCGGAGTTAAATACGGGGATGCGCAGATCTCCGAAGTTGACTCCATCGGGCGTACCCGGGGCTTGAGTTCCTTCACGGGCAACCAAACCAAGTGTTCCCGACCCCTCCGACCATATCCCGTAGTTAGGTGTGCGATCAGTGCTGCCTGGTAGGGTCCCTAGAAATGCGGTCTGTCCTGCGGAATTCAGCAATGGTTCTTTGAAGCCGTTGAAATTAGTTCCGTCGGGCGTGCCGGGTGCCCCAGTTGTTGTGCGGGCGACCAATTCGAGAGCTCCGAAACCCTCCGACCAGATACCGGTCCCGCCCCCGCTCGTCGTCTCCGCATAGAAAGCTGTATGACCAGCAGCATTCAGCGCCGCACCTGTAGTGCCAATCGGACCAAAAATCCCAAATCGAGTGAACGTTGAACCAATAGGCGTGCCCGGAGCGGGGTCGCCTTCTAATGCTACCTTTCGCAGGAGTTGTGCACTGGCAGTTGCACAGAGCAAGCCGAGAAGCAGGTAGGCGATAACGAGTTGGTAAGTGAGATTTTTCAATTGAAGTCCAGAACAGAATTATTATGTTCGAATAAATGAGGGCCAGCACTTGGAAATCGGCGACTCTTTTGTTGCGGGTTGCAGCGAGTTCGGTGGAGCCGCAGAGGTGCCGGGATGGGGCCCACCTAAAAGTCTAAGGCAGTCATTGACCGCATGATTTCAAAAGACAAAGCGAATGATGATCCGTTGCAGAGGGGGCATTAGCATTGCGAGGAGAGTGGCAGTAGAACTTGCCTTAGTTTGAAAGTCGTGTGAGAAGCCAAGCTTCTTGACCGTGCTTTCAGTCTACCAGAGGTAGAGCTGGGGGCAAGCTTTTTTGGAGGGTTCTTCGCCCAGAGCCCGGAGATCGCGCTCTTTGAGCACTGGGGTGATTACTCCAGCCGAAACCGCACCGAGACCGGGTTGTGATCGGAGCCGGTGGATTCGGGAGAGCCGGGCACAACTTGGAATGAACCATCGACGTAGGCCTTTGCCATCGCGGGTGAGCAAAGAATGAAATCGATCATCGATTGGAATTGGCCCTGGTTGTAGGTGTCGGGCAGGTCGCCGGCGAGGTCACTGGTGGCCGACCACAGCGCCATGGAACCATCGCCGACGATTGTCTGTACGGTTTCGCTTTCCCAGGTGTCGTTGAAATCGCCCACGACCACGATTCGCGCTTCGGGGTCGGTGGCCATCTCATCGTCGAGCAGCTTGCGAAGCTGGATGGCCTCGGCCATGCGTACCGGCTCAGCGTATTGCCGCCCGCCCGAGTTGCTCTTTAAGTGCACAACCCACACTTCCAGTGGATTGGCTCCGGGGGGCTCGACCGTGACGGCCAACAGATCGCGATTGAATTTTCGCTCCATCCCATCGGGGCCGGTGAACGAAAGATGTCGATAGGAGCGAACCGGGCCGATCGGTACGCGGGAGACGAGACAAACGTCAATCCCACGCCCATCGTTACCTTCGTAGAGAACAATGTCGTCGTAGCCCATGTCGGGTAAAAAGACCTTGATGAACCGCTTCAAATAAAATCGGTTTTCGACTTCCTGAAACGCCACGACATCGGCATTCAATTCGATGAGCGACTTAGCCAAGAGTTCCAACTCCGCGCGCGGTTTGGCGGGCGTTCCCTCGTCGCCATGGTAGGGATCGTCCTGGTCGTCGAACATGTTTAAGACGTTGTAAGTCGCGACCGTCAATTGCCCATCGACCGCCAACGGCACTGCACTCGGGGCTGGGTCGACAGAATCGGTTTCTGGCATAGCGTCGAGGACTTCGATCTGGTCGGGATTGGTGACAATGATCTCCGGCTTGTCGCGATAGAGGATCACACGGCCCCGGACACGGACGAACTTGTCCTTGTACGCTTCCTCCAAAGGTTGAGGAAACTTCTCCAAATCTTTACCGAATACAATGACTACAAACTCGGAGGGCCGCTCGTTGTCGAAATTCAGGAAATTCACCGGCCCCGCGGAACCGACGTCAATAATCTTGCCGCTGATGAAGGCAGTATCACCTACCGCTGCTCGTGAATCCTGCCAAGCCAAGTGCTTGAGCCCTTCGTCGGGATGAATGGGAGGTTCGGCATGAACTAGGCCCGCTACTAAAGAGCTGGCAATCAGAAAACAGAGCAAAGCGATTGTTGTGAATTGATATCGAGCCATGGGAAGCGCCTCCAAGAAAGGGATCCAAGTGTCTCAAAGATATCAGAGTTTCTCACGCCATCCTAGCCATTGGTAGCTGCAAGTCGGGTGTGGATGTCCGAACCCCTTCAGGTAGAATGTCCCTCAAGAAACGAATAAACATGTGAAGAATCTCACGTTCGCCATGCTCCGCAGTCGCGCGGTCTTGAGACTCGTTGTATGGTTAGAATATGGAAAGCGACTTCAGGGTACCGGCTAGGAATTAAGATTGATGCAAGTTGAGACAATAGACGCCCGTTCGCTTTCAGAATCCGACGCGCGGGCCATCGCGGAGCTGCTCGTACATGTATGGCCGAACCCATTGAAGACCGTCGATGTTCGCCAACGGCGGATGCTGGAGATGGGCCTCGATTACCAAGGCAGCGATGCACAGGCACCGCGCTCGTTTCTGATCCGTGAGAACGGCAAAGTTATTGCCCACTCCGCATTTATTCCGCGAACGATTGGCACCGCCGAGGGCGAGCTGACAATCGCAGGGTTAGCCCGGGTCGCTACGCATCCCGACGCACGGGGGCGCGGGTTGGGCGCCTTGACTGTGCAGCCAGTGTTCGACCTCGTGGATCAAGGAGTCTTTTCGTTCTCGCTTTTCCAAACGAGCCCCGAAGTAAAACCTTTCTACGAAAAACTGCGCTGTGGCGTCGTCGAGAATCCGATCATCAACTCGCTAGCCGATGACGAGAACCATTGCCCCTTTTGGGACCGAGTAGTAATGCGCTACCCTGACGGCCCAGGATGGCCGGAAGGGGAAATTGATCTGCGTGGGCCTGGGTATTGAGATTGCCAGATAAACGAGAAATGCAGTCGATTCAAATAGCGATTCTGTTCAGCTTTCTGCAAACTGCTTTTTTCACCACGGAGTCACGGAGAACACAGCGGAGCAAATCGAAAATAAGAAGAGTACTCTCAGTGTTCTCCGTGGTTAGCATATTCGATTCGCGAGATGTGGGCCCTTTGTATTCACGCTACCCAAAGTAGTCAGGCTCGTTCCCCGGTTTCCATTTGATGTTGCAGCCGAGGCTGGGGCGTTGGTCTTCGGTAGGTTTGTCGCCCGCGAGTACTGCGTCGAGTGCTGCGCGCAAGTCCTCGCCTGTTACAGGGATGCCGCTTTCGGGTCGGCTGGAATCAAGCTGGCCGCGATAGACCAACTGATGATTGGCGTCGAATAGAAAAAAGTCGGGCGTACAGGCCGCTCGGTAGGCGTGGGCTACTTCTTGCGACTCGTCGTAAAGATACGGGAATGTGTAGCCGCGCTGTTCAGCTTCGGCGACCATTTGTTCTGGAGAGTCGGCCGGGTAATCGGCTACATGGTTGGAACCGACCGCTACAATCGCCGCGCCGCGAGGCTGGTACTCCTGGGCAAGTTGCGCCAGATGGTCGGCGACATGGATCACGAAAGGACAATGATTGGAGATAAACATCACCAACAGCGCAGGCGAGCCGTGGAAATCGCTGAGAGAAACGACTTGGCCGTCGATATTCACGAGCGAAAACTCGGGGGCAGAGGTTCCCAGAGGCAGCATGGTGCTTGGTGTGCGAACCATAGTGTCGTGTCTCCTGTCCAAGGTTGGGGTCGGTGCCATGCCTTCAAGGCTGGGGCCTTGGGCCGGATTCTAGGGGAGCGAACCGCCTAGTATCCCGGATCGAGGCGTCTCGGGCAATGTGCCGTACCTTTCGTTGACAGGCTGCCGCTAATGCCCAATAATCGTGCCACGGTGGGGCGATTGAACCCTACCGGGCGGAATTGCGTATTGAGAGGAAGCCAAAGCATAGGCAATCAGCTGGGCTGTGGTGCGTTGCTACATCGGTCTGTTCGGCTGCCGCGAAATAATCAACGGAGAACGTGTCATGGGTGTACAAGAAGTAAACGATACCGATTTTGAATCGGAAGTGCTGAAATCCTCAGAGCCAGTGCTGGTCGACTTTTGGGCACCTTGGTGCGGCCCTTGCCGACAGATAGCCCCATTGGTGGAAGAGCTCGCCGGTGAAAACGATGGCTCTGCCAAGGTAACCAAACTAAATGTTGACGAAGCACCCAACGCCGCACAGAGCTATGGCGTGAGCAGCATTCCTACGTTGATGGTCTTCAAAGGCGGTGAAGTTGTCGACCGGTTTGTCGGCGTGCAGCCCAAGGCCCGATTGCAGGAAGCAATTGACGCTGCGAAAGCTTAAGCTTCCTCAACCAAACTAGAGATCAAGTGAGGGCCCCAGCATGAATTTGCTGGGGCCTCTTTCGTGCGCGGCGGTAAGCTTATAACGCACCCTCTATACGCAGCTTTCCTGGTTTGTGCTAGCTGGCACTACGATCACCTCGTTTGATGCAGGAAGAATAAATTTATGGAGGCCGATTGCCGATTTGACGTTTTGGGCAGACCCTGCGGATTGCTCAAAGACTACTGTCACTCCGACTAATCGCCTGCGGTGGACGCTAGCATGGCCAGCGACGAACAAAACGCGCCGAAAGATACTTCAGACGCACATCCGAATCGAGAAACTCGAATCGACAGTGCCCATCCAGTGCAACGCGCTGAGTCGCCTGCGCAGCGGTCTGAGCCTCGTGCTGCAGTATCCTCGGTGTTGCCAGAAAGTGCGACGCAACGCGAAGCGGTCGAGGTAAGCTTTAGTCAACTGCTCGACTCCGGCGTTCCGCCGGACGTGTTGGCACGCCACGCCACCGAATTGGGCGACCGGCTGCAGCAGCAGCTCACCGAAATGGACCATCGCGAATCGCGGATCAACTCGCAAGAAGCCGAACTGGAGTCGCGGATTCGCAACGCCCGCCTGTGGCTCGAAGAACGAGAAACAGAACTCGACGACCGAGAACAGGCTCTCGAGCGAAAGTCGCGAGAATTAGCCGAACAAGCTGATCGGCCTGCGGCAGAGTTCGATCAACCCCACTCCCAACAGGAGGAAGAGGTCCGCTCCCAAAAGGTACAAGAACTCGCAAACAAGGAAACTGAACTGGAGTTTTCAGAAGCCCAGGTTCAGGAAAAACTCGGTGAGCTCGACCTACAGCAAGCCCTTTGTCGCACGAAACAAGAGGAACTCGATCAAGCCCGGCAACTACTTGAAGAACGTCAGCGGGAGCTTGATAAACGCGAAGCGGAAATTTACAAACAGAGTGATCAACTTACGAACGAAAAAATCGCCCTAGTTGAGAACACGGGAAAGATTAGTGCCGCCAGTGACGAGCTGAACAAGCGACAGGAAGAATTCAAAGATTGGGAACGACGCCTCAACGAACGTGCGAGCGAAACAGAATGGCAGCGAGCTGAATTAGAGCGTAAGTTGCAGTCTCAAGAACTCCTCGAGGCTGACGCAAAGGAAAAAGAGCGTCGTATTAAGTTTCGCGAGCAGGAAATTAAAACTGCCCTGGAGCGTTTCGAGCGTCTAGGTGTGACAGAGCAAAAGATGGTCGAGCTCCAACAGCGCGACAATGAATTTGACCTGCGAGAAGCCCATCTCTCTAGCGCCGAATCAATGCTTGCTGATCAGCAGATGCGCCAGGCCGAATTGCAACGCGAGTTAGAGCATCAACAACTTGCCTTCGAAAACCAAGTCACTCGCGAGCGGCGTCAGTTACAAGAAGAACGTGATCAGCAGGACACGGTGTTTGAAGGTCGGCAACGACAAATCGACCGTCGCGAAGAGGAACTTGAGCAACGGCAGGCCGCTCTCGAAGGACTGCAGGAAGAACTCCGTTCAGCTCAGCGCGAAGTGCTCGAGATGCGACTCGCCGCTGAGGAAGTCTGGCTCCAGCTGCAAGGCGCCTTGGCACCAGCGACCCTTTCGCGATCGATCGCGCAAGTTCGGGTCAAGTTAGCCGATCACTTTCAGCTTGCCGCGGAAGAGGTGCAAACTCGTCGCCAGCAATTGGAGAGTGTACGCAGCGAGCTGGCCGAACAGCACGAGCAACTTCAGCAACGAAGGCTCGAATTGGAGCAGTGGCTCGCTCGTCGCGAACGAGACCTGGAACAACGGGCAGCGCGCTTAGTCGCCTGCGAAAAAGAACTCGACCAGCAACACCGTCAATTTGCACTCGACGAGAGGCGTTGGCGAACACAACAAGATGAATATCAACGCGAAATCCAGCGCCTTCTAGCGCAGCAGCGGCAAGACGCGAAATCCGCTGCGTAGCTCGCTGCCACGAAATTCCTAGAAGCTGCCGTCCGACTCCGAGGCCTCGGGGCCTGGATCTTCCAGCATAACTTCATCATCTTCCACTTCGGGCGTATAGCCGTCGTAAACCGTTTCCTCGGTGGTCTGTTGGCTCGGTGGATTCCAATTGCGGCGCTGATGCGTCTTTCCAGCGACCATCGAGTTGGCTTCGCTCACGATAGCAATTGCCATTCGGATTTCGACGCTGCTGAAATAATGATCACGGACGAATTGCCGTTTCGTTCCCGTAAGCTTGTTCGCCAGATTGATCCAGCTGACGTCGCTATTCATATGCCAGACTGCCGCCTGCGATGCGCCTCGCGGCAGTTCGCCGTTAGCAAAAGCCTTGACGACTTCGATGACCGCAAGGCTGTCGACAACGTCTTCAATCGGACGAATTTCGTAAGGTTTGCTGGAGGAGGGATCCTTCAACCCATGGTCTAAGCAAACAAGGGGAACGTCGACGCGGCGAATCTTTTCGGGTTGGATGTTGAATCGACCGCCACCGCCGCCACCTCGACCACCACCACCGCGACCACCGCCGCCGCCGCCGACACTTTGGTTACCGCCGCCACCGCCGCCACCGCCGAGTCCGCCGCCACCGCCGCCACCGCCGCCGAATTGGGGCAGCACAGGCACACCAGCGAACGCTTCGGGAATCTGAACTTCGATTGGCTCATCGGTTTTATTAGTCATCACCAAGCGACCCTTCGAGTCGCTGCGCGCCACGAACTTCACTTCCACCAAACCATCGTCGATTGCTTGGAACAGTTCGAGAGCTTCGCTTTCTTCAGCTTCTTCAGCTGCGACTTCCGTTTCAGACGAATCAGCCGATTCATCAGCTTGAGCAGATGTAAATCCGAACAATAAGACGCTCAGCACGAAGAACCAGCTTGTGAGTTCTCTGAATTTCATCTTTTCTCTGCCTTGCTCTCTCGGGAGTGTCGAGTGATGTGTGATGGTCCTGTCAGCCGCGGGCTGAGCCAATCGAGGCTGTCCCTCCAGCATAAACTGGCGGGATTCAATTGCCAAGAAAAACAGGTTTCAGTGGGGGTTTTATCTCAAGGTAGGATTAAAGTGCCGGATTGCTCCCCAGGTGCAATAATTAAGCATCTAACCCTTTCCTACCTAGTATACGCCCGAACCTGCCGTGTCGACGTCTTCCGCCACTACTTCCGTAAGCCCGCTCCGTCGCCAGCCGTGGATTGTTTCCGCCTGGTGGGATTTGGCGTATGTGGTCGTAACGCCCATGGCAATTGTGCCGGTAGTACTGATTCTGGCACGCAGTTGGCTTACCGCCGAGCAAGTATCGTTGGCCGTCATTTCCTTTGCTTCACTCGGCCATCATCTGCCAGGATTTATGCGAGCCTACGGAGACCGGGAACTGTTCCTGCGTTTTCGCTGGCGGTTCCTGCTCGCGCCGCCGTTGGCGTTCGCGTTGGCGCTGTTATTTACTCCGCCTAATGCGCTGGCTTCCGCTTTGCATCTCCCCTGGAAACACCTGCACGGATTGGAATTAATCCTGCTTTTCTGGGGGACCTGGCATGGGTTGATGCAGATCTACGGTTTCATGCGCATTTACGACGTGCGATTGGGCATAGACGATCGACTATCGAGTCGGTTGGATCATGCGCTGTGTCTAATCGTGTTTGTTGCGGGCGTCGTCTTCAGCGACGCCCGAGTGTTTGGCATCGCCAACGGCATGTGGCAATCTGGCCTGCCGCTGTTCGGGCCCGAGTGGCTGTATTGGACTCGTGTGATTGTTGGCATCGCGGGCATAGGTATTCTGTTGGCGTACTTTGCGAATCTCTACGCGCGCTGGCGCAGGGGTCAGCCGTTAAGCTGGCTCAAACTGCTGCTGGTCGGCACGACCGGCTGGTTTTATTGGTACACGGGTCGACTCTCGACGAATGTACTGATCGGTCTGGCGATGTTCGAAATCTTTCATGCGGTGCAATACTACGCGATCGTCTGGATCTACAATCGGCGCCTACTACAACGAGCCGGGAACCGATTCGGATTGCTCGGGTTTCTGTTTCGCGATCGCTGGACTATGTTGGGCTTCTATTTGGCGTCCATCGCGGCGTATGGTTCGATTCGCTACTTCTCCGATAGTACTAGCGGTTACCTCTATCTCGTGGGCACCGAGGAGACGCACCAATGGTTGCTGTCCTTGTTTGTTGCATCCTCGATCCTACACTTTTACTTCGACGGTTTCATCTGGAAGGTTAGCGAACAGAAGACTCAAGAAAATCTGGTCGACCAGGTTACGGAGTCGTCGCCGCGCGAGTATTTTGTGCCCGGCTTGTTGCACGCCTCCAAATGGGGAGTGCTCCTGCTGATTGCGGGTGGACTTCTCTACAGCGAATGGCTCGATCGCGATCAATGGCATACGCTCCGCAGCGAACGAGTACAGGCTCTGGCGGCGCTCACGCCAAGCTTGCCTGAATGCCAGGTACTGCTTTGCCAGGAAGCACTCTCTCGGCACGACGGTCCAGCAGCAATTGAGCACGCCGAACGTGCATTGGCGCTGCGACCTCGATCGCATGCCATTCGTGCTGAGTTAGCAGAGGCCCTCACTCAGGCGGGTCGATTCGACGAAGCTCAGGCCCAATTGGAACAAGCGATTTCGATTGCGCCAGATCGTTGGCTGTATCATTCGAATTTAGGTCAGTTGCTGGCACGACAGGGCGCCCAACAGCAAGCCGAACAAGAGTTTCTATCCGCCGTGAAACTCAACCCGAAGTTAGAGAAGCCACGTCAGTATCTGGCCGAGTTTTATCTGAAGCAAGGTCGCACTGAGGACTCTCAACATCAGCTAGATGAAATTCGCACGCAGTTCCCAGATTCCAGGTTCGCCCAAATCAGTCGAGTCTTTGTGTTGAGCCAGCAAGGCAAACATGACGAGGCAACTCGCGAAGCAACGGAATTAGTGGCAGACAATCCCGAGGACTGGCGCGCTCAGTTTGCCCTGGGTGTGGCACTCCACAGTAGCGGCGCTAGCGAAGCAGCACTGCAACCTTTGCAGAAGGCCGCATTCTTGAAGGCGGATTCTGCAGAAATACTCTACCAGCTTGGCATGGCTACATTTCAGACGGGTCGCTTTGAAGAGGCGATTGCTCCGCTGCAGTTAGCGGTGCGACTCGATCCCTATCAGTATCGAGCTTTGTTTCAGTTGGGAAATACTTACTATGTACTCGGCCGACTTGAGGAAGCGCTCGCAATGTATCGCCGCTGCGAGGAGCTAAGACCTGCAGATGCCGATCTAAGCGCGAATCTCGGCGGACTGCTTGTCCAACTGGGAAACCTCGAACAAGGTCGCCAGGTATATGAGAAGAGTCTCGCCGCACATCCTGACTCGGCAGCGCTTAACTACAATCTTGGAGTCCTGCTACTACAAATGGGAGAGCTCGAAGAGGCACGTGACCTTATACTCCGCGCTGAAGCACAAGGTGCTAGTATTTCACCCGAAGTCCGAACGGTCTTAGGTCTGTAGGAGACAACGTTCAGCAATGATATAGCCAAAAGTCGAACGAGCGACCTGTAGTCGAAACGGTTTGTTTTCGTGTGAGATCTAACTCTGTGCGATCAAAGCAGAAAACTCTGTTTCACTTAGGACGGCAACCCCCAACTTTTTCGCCTTATCGAGTTTGCTGCCTGCTTTCTCACCGGCAACCAAGTAATCTGTCTTCTTGGAGACACTGCTTGCCGCCCGAGCTCCATGCGACTCAACCAGGGCATGAATCTCGTCGCGGGTGAATTTCTCCAATTTGCCAGTGACAACAAATGTCTTGCCGGCGAGGAATTGGCTGATGGAGCTCGCATCAACCGACTCTAGAGTGGATAGCTCGACGCCCACTTCCGTCAGCCGTTGAATCGTGCGTTCACCGTAGGTGCCATGGACGAAGTCGTACACACTCTGCGCGATAATCTGGCCGACTTCGTCGATCTCGCTAAGTTGCTCTACGTTAGCCTGCTGCAGTTCGTCCATGGTGCCGAAAGTCTCCGCCAGAATACTCGCGACGCGATTACCCACGTGACGGATCGACAGGGCATTTAGCAAGCGAGCCAATCCACGCGACTTGCTAGTCTCGATAGCTTCAATCAAATTGCGAGCTGATTTTTCCCCCATCCGCTCCAACTCCACAAGTCGCGACTCACTAAGCTCGTAGAGATCAGCGAACTCGTTCACTAACTCTTGAGCCACGAGTTGATCGACAAGCTTGTCGCCCAAGCCTTCGATATCCATCGCCGAGCGACTGGCGAAGTAGCGAAGACGCTCGCGAAGCTGCGCGGGGCACGAGAGATTGGGGCAGCGGATGTAAACGCCGCCTTCGTCTTTTTCAAGCAGCGTGTCACATTCCGGGCAGTGTGTAGGGAATGGGAACTCTTTAGCGCCATCAGCCCGCTTGTGGACTTCCACGCGAACTATATGGGGAATAATCTTGCCGGCCTTTTCAACAACCACGGTGTCACCGACTCGAACATCTTTGCGCGATATTTCGTCTGCGTTGTGCAAACTTGCACGGCTGACAGTGGTGCCCGCTAATTCTACTGGTTCCAACTCGGCCACGGGTGTGATAGCGCCAGTCTTGCCCACCTGAACCCGAATATCATTGAGCTTGGTGACTGCCTCGTACTTTTCAAACTTGTACGCGACTACCCAGCGTGGACTTTTACTGGTAGTTCCCAACTGCTCACGCTGATCGAACCGGTTCACCTTAAGCACGAGCCCGTCGACTTCGAAATCGAGTTCGTGCAGCCGCTCGACCAGCGACTCGGCATGTTCAACCGCCCGATCGAAGCTGGTAAATTTCTGTACGTAGGGAGTCGCGGGCAGACCCCAACGGCCCAATTGGGCGAGAAAATCCATGTGGTTGGTCACAGTTAGCGATTCGGCAGCGCCGATCCCGTGACAAAATATCCTCAGCCGTCGCTCGGCACAGATGCGCGGATCGAGCAGCCGAATGCTCCCCGCCGTAACATTGCGAGTGTTGGCATAGGACTCCAAACCCTCCTGTTGCCGCTGAGCATTGAGACGCACCAAATCGGCGTTGGTCATGTATAGTTCTCCGCGCACTTCGACAAGTGGCGGAATATCGCCGCCCTCCAATCGCAGGGGCACGCCCAGCACGGTGCGAACATTGTGTGTAATGTCATCACCGGTCGTTCCATTGCCCCGCGTCGCTGCTTGAACCAACGCACCGTTCTCATAAGTTATCGAAACTGCCACTCCATCGATCTTCAGCTCGACCACCCATTCGACCTGTTCATCGGGTAGCAACCCTGCGATCCGCTCGCCATACTTATTGAGTTCTTCGAGACTGTAGGTATTGTCGATTGACATCATCGGCACGCGATGTCGTACCGAGTTCAATTCGTCGACCGGTGCGTCGCCAATCCGCTGTGTGGGGCTATCGGCAGTAACCAAGTCGGGATGATCGGCTTCGAGTTTCTTGAGCCGTTCGAGCAGTCGATCGTACTCTAAATCAGAAATTGTCGGCTCTGCATCGACGTAGTAGTGCCGGTCGTGCTCACGGATTTCAGCGCGGAGCTGTTCGATTTTCTGCTGAGGAGAGTTGGCCATTACTACGGTTTTTGCTCCAGTCCGCACTCGGGGATGACCGTTACGTTCTTACCGGTGGCCGAATTAGGAATCAGACAGAGCATTTTCATCGGAGCGTCGCCAGTGTTCCGAAATTGATGAACATCGTCGGGTGCGACGTAGACAACGTCTCCTGGAGCAAGTGGCCGCTCGACTTCGCCATCGACCGCAACGCCGCTGCCTTCCAATATGAAGATCTCATGCTCGTAGGGATGAAAATGTCGCGGTGTGTGGCCGCCCGGGGCAAGCTCGAACTGTCGCATCACGAAGTTGGGGGCTTGTTGGTCACCGCCAACCAGAATCCGCACTTGGCAGCCGGCTGCGCCTTCCATGTCGACAGGTGTCTGGGTAACAGATTCGGAGGGTTTAATCTGCATGGTTTCATCTCCATTAAGAATCTTCCAGGGAATCTTTTGGATCGGCAGTGTCTTTGGTCCACATGCTATCGGTACCAATCGCGCCAAACGTCAGAACAGCGAGCAAGGCCAATTCAACTAACATGGCAGTACTGCCGTGGACCCTCAGCCAGGCAAAGAGAGGATGATCGGCGTTGAAATTGGCGACCTCGGCGCTGGCGTTTACAAGTTGGAAGGCCATGAATCCATAGGCAAAACCTGTCACGACGAACGCCATCCCGACGGGAATGAGTAGCGCGTAGAACGGATTCTTCCACTTTTTCTGGGCCACGGATAAAGTCTTTCCATTATGGTCGTAGTCGGCGACTGGGGTGATTATAGCAAAGCCACGCAGGCTGTCATTGTGGCTCTTGAAAAGCGCCGGCTGGCACAACAGGGTCGGTTTCCAGTAACATGAGGGGTTTACGCGTAGCATGTCAGACCCTCCAGAGAGAGCACCTTTGTCTACGGCATCCGAACAATGTGGCTCCGGCCGAAATGGTTCGACTCTTGCGAAACAGATTCGCCTGTGCGGTGTATCAGTCAACAATTTGCAGCATGTCGATCTGGAATTGCCGCACCGACGGCTGATTGCCTTCTGTGGCGTGAGCGGCAGTGGCAAGACGAGCCTGGCACTCGATACCTTATACGCTGAGGGACAGCGCCGTTACATCGAGAGTTTTTCTACCTACACACGGCAATTCCTACAGCAATTTGATAAGCCAGAAGCAGAGAGCATCGAAGGAATCCCACCTTCGATCGCCGTAACGCGTAAGTCTGCCAGCCGGTCGAGCCGAGCGACAGTCGGCAGTACGACTCAAATCAACGAGCACTTGCAGTTGTTGTTCTCACGCATTGGCGGGGTTGTCTGCTACAGCTGTGGCAACCGTGTGACACGCGAGTCGGCCGAGTCGGCTTCCGATCAGCTCTCAGCCTTGCCAAAAGGCACGCGACTAATGATTGGCTTCCCGTCGCATCGGGGCGCCGAGCGAACTGATCAGGTCTGGATCGCCGATCTCGTGGCATTGGGTTATCTCCGTTGTGTCATCGACGACCATACAGTCGACCTGAATTCCATCACTCCTGAGCAGTTGAGTAACCGCGATCAAGTAGAGGTCGTACTCGACCGACTGACAGTTTCGTCTGAAGGACTTACTCGTCTTCGCGATTCGCTGGAGTCTGCACTCGAACCGGGCCGGGGCACGTGCGTGGTGTGGATCGAAGAGTGCTCCAACACCACAGAGACTTCTCCTCTACAGGAGAAGGGGTCGCTAGTGGAGGTCGACGACCGACGCTGGCGCGTGAGGAGATTTAGTCAGTTCTTCCGATGCGAAGCCTGTGGCATCGATTATCCTTCGCCGGAGCCGCAGCTTTTGAACTTCAACAATTCGCTAGGGGCTTGTCCAGCGTGCGAAGGTTTTGGCAACGTAATTAAAGTCGACATGGACCTTGTTGTTCCCGACCAGGACAAATCGCTGCGAGAAGGGGCGATTGCCCCCTGGAACACGCCCGCATACGCCCATGAGTTGGAGGAACTGCTGGCTCTGGCCGCCGACTACAAGTTACCTGTCGATGTGCCCTATCGAGAGCTGACTGCCGAGCAAACGTCTCTCATTCGAGAGGGAGTACCAGAGCGCGATTTCGGCGGGTTGAATGGTTTTTTCGATTGGCTGGAACGGCGCAAATACAAAATGCACTTGCGTGTGTTTCTTAGCCGTTGGCGAAGTTACTACCCCTGCAGCGCGTGCGGCGGTGCGCGACTCAAGCCCGAGGCCCTGGCCGTTCAAATTGTGGGCAAGAGTATTTCCGAAGTCTCTGCGCTTAAGGTTCGCGACACACTCGATTGGTTGCGCACGGTCGAGCTTACGAGCTGGCAGCGTCAGGTTGGCAAGCTGTTGCTTGAGCAAGTGGTCGCCCGTCTGAGATATCTTGACCGTGTCGGAGTGGGACATTTGGCCCTTGAGCGCCCGCTGCGTACTCTCAGTGGCGGCGAAGCGCAGCGGGTCGCGCTCACTTCGGCACTAGGCTCCAACCTGGTGGGAATGCTCTATGTGTTAGACGAGCCATGCGCCGGGTTACATCAAGCCGACATGCCACAGTTGGTCGACACAATCCGCGAACTCCGCGACCGGGGTAACACCGTCGCAGTGGTCGAACATGAACCGTCATTGATTCGTGCCGCAGACGAAGTCGTTGAACTAGGCCCGGGCGCCGGCGAGTTTGGCGGAAGGATCGTGTTTCACGGCACACCAGCTGAGATGCTCGACTGCAGCGAAAGCCGTACCGCAGACTGGCTCGCGGGTCGCCGGAGTTTCGCACCGCAGAGCGAACGTCGACCCACCGAACACGGCTGGTTGCGGATCAAAGGTGCGCGAGGCAACAATTTGCAAGACATCGATGCTGAGATTCCACTGGGAGTGTTGTGCGTAGTCACGGGAGTGAGTGGATCGGGTAAGAGTACACTCGTCGAGCAGACACTCTTTCCGGCGGTCGCTCAGAGGCTGCGATTGGAATGGGAAAAACCTCTTCCATTCGATGAAATTCTTGGCACGGGCCAGTTGGAAGATGCGATGCTTATCGACCAGAGCCCGATCGGCCGTACGCCTCGCTCAAATCCGGTCACTTACATCAAGGCCTTCGATCCCATTCGAGCTCTGTTCGCCGAGACGACCGAGGCTCAGGCACGCGGTTTCAAGACAAGCCATTTCAGCTTTAACGTCGATGGAGGTCGTTGCGAATCCTGCCAGGGCGAGGGTTACACTCGGATTGACATGCGGTTGATGGACGACGTGTATATGCGCTGCGCTCAGTGTCAGGGTCAACGCTACCGTCGCGAGGTGCTCGAGGTGAAACATCGAGGACTCAGCATAGCTGAAGTGCTAGAACTTTCGGTACGCGAGGCGTTTACTTTCTTTCGCGGGCACCGTCGGATACTTTCACGTCTAAAGAGCTTGATGGACGTTGGTCTCGACTACCTACGGCTGGGGCAACCGGCGAACACGCTGTCAGGCGGCGAAGCCCAGCGACTAAAGATGGCCACCTACATTGCCGCTCCCCGTAAAGGTCGCACGTTGTTTGTTCTTGATGAGCCAAGCACCGGCTTGCATTACTCTGACGTATTGCAGTTGTTAGATTGTTTCGAGTCGCTCGTTGAACTGGGACATTCACTCGTGGTCGTCGAACACCATCTATTGATGATGCAGGCGGCCGACTACATCATCGACCTCGGACCAGCTGCTGCAGACCAAGGTGGGCGCGTCGTAGCCCACGGCACTCCAGAGCAGGTCGCGGCATGTACCGATTCGCTAACAGGAAGATACTTAGCCGAGCAGTTTCAGCTCGCTGTGGAGTCGGCGGTTGAATGACCGCGACAACCAATTGCATGACCCAATTCGATCGACAACTCGACGTATTTACGCATGGGGCATCCGAGTCGGAAGTATCCGTGGCGATTGGCGATATGTCCCAAGGCGAGATCCTCTCGTTCGAGGGCCATCTCAATGGTCCATACTGCGACCGGGCGCATACCCTGCCGGCAAGCTTTCAGGTTAGTCAATGTCTCTGCGACCGGAACGTATCCAACATTGTTAGCACACTAATTACCGATCCTTGCTATTGGACTCCCCAACTGCCATTTCTCTACAAGTTAGAGTTGGAGCTTCAATTGGCGGATGGTTCGGCCGAGACGTGGAACCAAACTGTTGGGTTGCGCCGCTGGGAGATCGTAGGCAAGAACCTGATGCGCGAGCGACGGCGGATCGTGTTGCGGGCGGTTGTGGTGGACAGTATCGAGATGGAGGATCTTTCGACTGCAGTCGTTTCAGAACTGGCTTTGGTGGTCACAGATCCGCACCCAGAGTTCCTGGAGCGGGCCAGTGAATTGGGTGTGTCATTGGTTGTCGATCTGCGCGGCTACGACGGAGACATCACCGCGAAACTATTGAGTTGCGCCTGGCAGCCGTCGGTGGCTTTAGTGATATTCGACGCTAGTTTGGACGGCCCCTTCTACCAGCCCCTTGCAGTGAGGATAGCCTGCATCGCCGACTCAGTTGAATGTCTCGATGAAGTATCATGGGCTGATGTAGTGGCTGTGGAAATCGACGAAACCAAACGTCCCCCCGAATGGGCAGCAACTTGTGAGAAGCCTGTGATTGCGATTCGGCGGTGTGGCGCTTACGCTGAACTGGCGGAGGCACGGCGTAAGTGCGATCAGTTGCAGGCCGATCTGGCTCCGCAGTTCGATCTAGCCGGCTACATTGTGTGAACTCTATGGCTGATTCCGAAAATCAACTCGACCGCTATCGACGACAGGCTCGGTTTGCACCTTTGGGCGAGGCAGGTCAACAAAAACTCGCAGCGGGGCGAGTGCTTATCTGTGGCTGCGGAGCGCTAGGTTGCGTTGTGGCCGACTCGCTTGTGCGTAGTGGCGTCGGCTTTGTCCGGCTCGTCGATCGCGATTTCGTAGATCTCGATAACTTACATCGCCAAGTTTTGTTCGACGAAAGTGATGCAATCTCCCAATTACCTAAATCGGTAGCGGCTTCGCAGCGACTATCGTGCGTGAATTCCGATGTCGAGATCGAACCGGTCGTTACCGACGTCAATGCTGGAAACATTCGTCGCTTGGCCGACGACGTGGATCTGATCATCGACGGTACCGACAACTTCGAAACCCGCTACCTCATCAACGACTTAGCAATCGCCACCGAAAAGCCTTGGCTCTTCGCGGGTTGCGTCGGTGCCGAGGGGCAAACCCTGGCTATCGTCCCTGGCGAAACACCTTGCTTATCGTGCATCATGCCCGAGCCTCCGCCCGCCGCCGCGCAGCCAACTTGCGAATCAGCTGGCGTGTTGAACCCAATCGTCAACGTCATCGCCTCGCTCCAAGCCATCGAGGCACTAAAACTATTGAGCGGCAATCGCGACCAACTGAATCCTGCGATGACGTTCGTCGACCTCTGGCAAAACCAAATCCGTTCGATCAACATCAGCACCAGCCGCTCAGAGGACTGCCCCACTTGCGGCCGGCGGGAGCTGGCGTGGCTCGAAGGTGGCCGCGGCGCTGCTATCACTCGACTTTGCGGTCGCAATTCGGTGCAGATTTCTGCAACTTCCGAAGAGGACGTTGATCTGACTGCCTTAGCCAAAAAACTAGGGCAGATCGGTCGGGTGACAGCAAATGGGTTTCTTGTTCGGTTGGAGGTCGACGAATACCAGCTCACCGTTTTCGCCGACGGTCGCACTATTGTAGGCGGGACGGACGACGAGGCCGTCGCTCGTACAGTGCATGCAAAATATGTAGGTGGATGACGGTAAATCTAACCGGGCTTCTCCAAGTTCTCATCAATTTGGCTTCACGTTTCGCATTCCGCTGGTTGGGCGTAGAGAGCAGAAGCTCAAACGGCCGATGGTCAAGATAGCTCACGCTGACTGGACCCAAATCCCCGCTAGCTCAGCGTGCTTTCTCGACTCCGACCCCCTCGCACAACTTCTCCGTATGGCCACTGTAGAGCGTTCTAGCCGAGTCCACGCAAATTTCGCTAACACCCAGCGCCCCGTCCGGCAACAGTTCGTCGGTCGGATCGGTCCATGGCAACTGGTCCGCTTGTTGAGCGAAAGCGAGATGGCGCGCGTCTACATCGCTCGTCCCGCCGACGCCGCCGAAGACCAGCCGGCTAATTACGTTGTAAAAGTATTGCGCAAAGAGTGGTGGCGCGATCCGCAGGCAATCGAGATGCAACGCCGGGCGGCTTGGCTTGGGCGCACGGTGTCACATCCTCATCTCTTACCGGTACTCTCAGCAAACGTAGGCGAGGCGCCCTTCTATTTCATTACGCCGAAGCTCAACGCACGTTCGTTGGCAGAAATGTTAACGCGCGGCAATGCATTGCCGCTGCCAATCACATTGTGGGTTGCCCGCCAAGTGGCGGAAGCCCTAAGCGCATTACACGAATCAACTGGCATGATCCATGCCGACGTTAAGCCAACGAACATCATGGTCTCGTCAGAGGGGCATGCCACGCTGATCGATCTGGGTTTTGCCCACTCTGCAAGCGAAAGCCACCATTGGTCGTCGCGCCCTGTGGTGGGCACGCTCAACTACATTGCCCCCGAGGCAATCACCTCCAGCTTGAGTTCCGCTCCCACGAGCGATCTCTACAGCTTGGGGGTAACCCTCTACGAAATGATCGCTGGTCGTTTGCCATTCGACGCTGCTTCACCCGACGAGCTGGTGAGAATGCATCGTGAATCGAAACCCGAATGCATCCGCCATTGCGCACCAAAGCTTCCCAAAGCGGTCGCCTCACTCGTGCATCGCCTGTTAGCCAAAGACAGCCTCCGCCGCCCCGCCTCCGCCGCCGCCGTTGCGGAAGAGCTCATGCGGCTAGAGATCGAGTGTTTTTCTTTGCGATAGCCGGACCAACACCCTCTCATCTCTGGCTTACTTATTCCCCAATCCGCCTTCCCCCCTCCCCCTTTTTTCCTCCTCTCTGGGGTCCCAACTTCGGGGAAAATACTCGTTCGTTTTTTCCCAGGCTATGTCTTGGCACGCCCGGAAAACAAGGTGTTTGCCGGGGACAGGCGGGAAGAAACAAACTGACTTTTTGCATTTACCGATCCATTCTGAAGAATTCTTTCCCTGTCACCAATACTTCAGCCCAGGGTAGGGAACCACGAATGGACACGAATATGCACGAATTAATTGGAATCAACAGACCGACAAGCGCTACGCCAGTGCAGTGCTTCAATTTCTAGCGAGGTGATGGCACGCAAGCCTCACACATCCCACAATTCGTGTCTATTCGTGTTGATTCGTGGTTCTCTAGAGCTGTCGCAGCGCCGAAACTATGGTGTTGGTTCACCAAGAGGCCACCTTAAACGATCGCGTGGCACAATTTCAACTGAAATAGTTGGCCGGTAATGCTGGTCGGCGATGGTATCTTGCGGTTGGGAAACGGGCGATAGGGAAAATACTGAGCTTGGGGACTTCGCCGCATGATAATTTGCTGCGGTTACTACCTGAGGTCGATGTGACCTCACGCACGATGGAGGTTGATAAATCACCGACGATTGAACATCGAGCATAAGCGGTCGAACAGAGACTTTGTGGGAATACTTTGCTTGCTGCCGAGTCTTTTAGCTCGGCTTTGGCCACGCCGAATTAGTCTCTCCTGCCTTACGTAAGCAATTGCTGAATCGAGGTCGTCGAACATCTCGGGAACCATGTCGCTACAAGTTGAGAACCCTTCGCGACAACGGTCTGAGACGATTAGGGCCTGGGGTTCCTCAAGCATGGCTGGTGGAATTGACTGGCTGCCAAAAACACTCCAAATTTCGTCTCCCCATTCGTAATCAAGCTCCCGCAAGTCAAAAAGCACGGCCCCTGCATCCCACGCAGATATCGCAGATAGTGTAATGGCACGCATGAACGTGGCATCATCGTTACCACCTGAACCATGACCATATCTACCAACGAATTCTAGGACCAAAGCGGAAGGACTAATCTTGCCGCCGAGCTTAGTAGTGAAAACGCGGTATTGAATGTCGCTCAGTTGCTCGAAACTATGTTCGGAAAGATTCATTGATTGGAGTAGTCACTAAGATTACTGGCGACACTTTGTCGCAGCGGACGTTGATATCGAGTAGCTTCGTATGGTAGACAAATAGACACATTGCAAATTGTACTCACTCTGTTTCAGGCTGGCAAAAGCGAGGGTTCCTTCCCGCACCTAACCAACGGAGGTGACACGCCAAATTAAGTCAGCGATATTCTAATTCGAGCCGTCGGGCGATGTGCCCGCAGGCAGTTCGCAGGTTCCACAGACGACAGTGATATTATGTCAATTCAGTGAGGTGATTCGGAACTCGGGAGTTTAAATTCGATTCGAGATAACAGAAGACGTACAGCAACGAGTCCGGCCAGAATAAACCCGTCACGGGCGATTGATACTACACCTTGTCGACGATGATATGTATCCCACATGTCAATGACCTTCTCTTCCATAGCATGTTGTCGGTTTGGTTCAACAAATTCCCGTAAGGGCAGGTACACGGAGTCTGCAAGAAAAGTCCCCATGCCCATGGCAAGAATTGTCGAACAGAACAGGGAGATTGCGGAAACGGCTATCAGGCACGCTAGAATTAACCTCACTAAGCGGTTTGGCGTCATCATCTATCACTCACCATCAAGTTTTCGTGATACTTGAACTCCTGGCGGCCGATGTGCTCGCTGATAGTTCGAGAGGAAAGCGGCGGGACCCATCAAAGCAGGAGTATCACCGACTGTTATTCGTCGTCTCGTTTTCGTCTGTGACGCAGGCCCTGCTGAAACGCCCTCTTCGATTGGATTACACGATAGGCGACTATAGCTATACAAGAAGGAATCATGACGAATAGAGCAACATTCACGACAACATGCTGGAACCAAGCTTCATCGCGGACGCAATATAGTCCTAGCCCGATAGCTAGAATAGTAGTGATGTAAAACAACCTTCCTAGATTGAATTGAGGGTAGTTCGACGATGGTCGCTCAATTATCACTGTCGCAAATGTCTTTCCTGCCGTTACCTGCTACTGATACTCACCTAGAGTATACCGTAATGGGCTCATTTGGCACACTTTCCAAGCTGTGGGTCGATGAGACCCCAGGTAGTTGGCAAACAATCTAGGTCTGCTGATAGGCAGTCGCTGTAGTCTTGCACCGTGGGCAGAGGAACGCGTAATATGTCCCCTCGGAATGGTCTTCGATATCTTCGTTGGCAATCTGGGCTAGAAACATCATAGACTCGGAACACTCCGGGCAGTTTGGGTACACCGAGTCCTGAACCCACGTAGGGTGTCCACCGAGTTGAGAAAAAGCTGTCGGAAGGAATTGGCTCGCTGCATGTATCGCAGAGCGGACTTCTGAGAGGTAGAGCGTATCTTCGGGAAGCCTTCCCCAAGACTCTGAGTCGTCGGGGAGATATTTGGGGCGGACGTTCTTTGATGACCAATTTGCTTGGCCATCATCGCTTATTATCCCAAAGATACTTTCGGCGAATGCCGTACATACTTCGCACGTAGCAACACGGATTGGAAATCTCCATTCACTGATCAGTGATTGAGCAAAAAATGCTGGATCAACCTCGACGATACTCGTTAGATTTGCCGAACACCATGGGCATTTGTCAGTGCGTCCGTTGATCGCCCGGAAAGAATCTGGTGACTGTGATGGTCCGCGTCGAAGAGCATGACATTGTGAGAAGTAAAGGTTCCGCCTCTTCCCATCGCTCGTTAGTTCCCATCCTGCCTCGCGAGAGTAGTCCTCTGGAGGAACGTAGAGAGAATCGCACCACGACGGAGGGTCGTTTCGCCAGAGTCCAAATCGGTCGATAACCGTCGAATCACCAATCCATGCTAGAGCTAGCAAGATATGGTTGCGATTGTCTTCGTCGACCTCTACTCTCGCCAACAGCTCGTCTCTCACATCAGGGGGCGAACGATGAAATGCAAGACTGGGCCACAGTGACTGATGCGATACAAATCGCCTTAAACAATTATCAAGTCTCGCGTCACAGAATGCGGCAAGACAGAGGCATATCTCTTCGGCCTCTTCGTTACGCTCACTACCGATTAAGCTTTCAGCGTGTTCAGCTAACTGATTTCTTTCAAAATCGGTTAGACCTTGATAGAGTTCATCAACTGGAGTTGGGTGAGGAATCCAGGTTACCAGCTCGTCGTAACTTCGAGGTTTGTGGACAATTTTCAAGACCTCGATGGCGTCAGATACGCCTTCAAACTCATTGACTTCGCGACGGTTCTTTTGGACGAACAGTTCGCGTTCTGTTCTGGCTGCCAATTGGACGCAGGGCATGCAGAATCCGTCATTGTCGTCCGCCGTCGTCTGAAGGATTAGATTTGAGCAGTCAGGTTTCTTGCAAAGAACTCGATCGGCCATTGCGATAGGTTTTTCCACTTCTTGTGGGTAAATGCGACATGAAAAATAGCGGTAAGGATTATTGGGAATTCCTCACTTTGGTTGATTGTAACTGCTCCTCTGAAGGGGCAAAATCAACAATTTCCAGAATCCGCTAACTGCGGTGGGGTGTAGACACACCTCAGGCAGAAGACGCATATTACTCAGGTGAAACGAGAAGTGTAACAGCAGGACAAAACGGACGTTAACCACCCGACGGCTTGGAGTAGTCTGCTAAACAGCGATTCCAGACGAAGATCATGGTAGAGGATCAGACTACTGTGCCTCGACAAAGCAACTCGGTTCCAGCTGAGCCCCGGCTGAGCCAACGTCGCAGCTTACGCCTTTCACATAGTCAGCACTGCACGACGTTGAGCGCCAACCCGCCGCGGGAGGTTTCTTTGTACTTGTGCGACATGTCTGCGCCTGTTTCGCGCATTGTTTTGATCGCGTTGTCGAGCGACACGCGGTGAGAGCCGTCACCGTTTAGCGCTAAGCGCGAGGCGTTCACCGCGGCGACCGACGCCATTGCGTTGCGTTCGATGCAAGGAACTTGAACTAATCCGCCGACTGGGTCGCAGGTGAGGCCGAGGTTGTGTTCCATACCAATCTCGGCGGCTTGTTCGACTTGGGCGACTGTGCCTCCCATGACTTCGGTCAGCGCGCCGGCTGCCATCGAACAGGCGACACCTACCTCGCCTTGGCAACCGACTTCGGCGCCTGAGAGCGAAGCGTTTTCTTTGAACAACATGGCAATCGCTCCGGCGGTGAGTAGGAAGCGAACGATCTTTTCGTCGTCGGCACCGGCGCAGAATCGCTGGTAGTAATGCATGACCGCGGGAATGATGCCGGCAGCTCCGTTAGTAGGTGCGGTCACGACGCGTCCGCCGGCGGCATTTTCTTCGTTTACGGCCAAGGCGTAGACGTCGATCCAATCTAAGGGCGAGAGACCATCGGCCGTAGATTCTTGGGAACGGCGTTGGAGCTGGCGGTAGAGGTCGGCAGCGCGCCGCCGTACTTGCAAGCCGCCGGGTAGAATTCCTTCGTGCTGGCAGCCTTGTTTAACACAGTCTTGCATCGCCTGCCACACTTTCAGAAGCCCGGCAAAGATCTGATCGCGGCTTCGCCAGCATAATTCATTTTGCAGAGTCATCTCGCTCACCGACAGCCCCGACTCTTGGGCCATCTGCAACAGTTCTTCGCCCGAAGAAAACGGAAACGGTGGCGCCCCACTGGCAGGGAGCGCGTGCTGGATGGAGCAGCCCTCGCCATCGACAACAAACCCGCCGCCCACGGAGAAATAGTCTTGAGAGTAAAGAAGTTGTCCGGCCCCATCACTAGCAGAGAAGTTCATTCCGTTCGAATGATGCGGAAGTGTCTCGTTTACGAGAGAGATTAAATCGGCTTCGACCCGAAAGGAGATCGAGCGTTTGGCGAGCAAATTTAGAGAGTTGCTAGCGCGAATCGACTCGATACGTTGGTCGATCGTATCGGTATCCACCTGCTCGGGCGTCTCGCCTTCCAAGCCCAGCAACACCGCCTTGTCGGTGCCATGTCCAGCGCCGGTGAGTGCTAGCGAACCATATAGTCGCACTACGACGCGAGTTGTACTGGCCAACAGTTCGCGTTCGTCCAGTTGATGTACAAAGTGGTACGCGGCTCTCATCGGTCCGACGCAATGCGAACTGGATGGTCCGATGCCGATCGTGAACAGATCAAATACGCTAATGGCCATAACGATACCAGGGTTATTCCATTAGTTATTCTACGTCTACGAGCACCCTAGAGGAAACCGTAACACTTTTCGTAAATGCGCACCTCTATGTGTATCGCTATCTTTTCACTCAACAGGTCGTCGAACCTTGCGCTTATCCGCAACTATCGTAGGGTTCGGCTGTGGGTACTACTTATGCCGGATGCGCAGATTGCATGTCGCTTGACGATGTTTTGAGGTTGATTGATAATTGATAAGTGCGGCGGATGTCCCCGGTTTCGCACGTCCTAATTGCCACTTTTTTCTTTACGTCGGTTTGAGCGAAACTCGGCGCGAGACGTGAAGGTGTTCGTCTTATGCGCGATCATGTCCTGCTGTATATCAACGGACGCCGCCGCTCTGTAGCTGCGCGCCAGGCGCTGTTATCGCTGTCTGATTATCTACGGCTCGAGCTCGGTCTGGTCGGGACAAAAATTGTCTGCAGCGAAGGAGACTGCGGTGCTTGTACCGTGCTGGTGGGTCGACCTCACGAAGGCGGACTGCGGTACCAAAGCGTCGACTCCTGCATCCAGTTTATGTTCCAGCTCGACGGCACGCATGTCGTTTCGGTCGAGGGACTTGCACTCGATGGCGAGCTATGTGCTGTGCAGCAATCGATGGTCGATTGTCACGGTTCGCAGTGCGGGTTTTGCACGCCTGGTTTCGTGATGTCGATGGCCGGAATGCTAGAAGATAAGCCGCAGCTTGACGAGGCAGAGATGCGCTACGGATTGACCGGCAACCTCTGCCGCTGCACCGGTTACACGCCGATCGTGGATGCGGGAACTGCGATCGACACCAAGGCCCATCGCCGTCTGGACGAGATGTATCCTGCGGCGCCGATGCTTTCGGAATTCGCTAAATTAGCAGAGGACCCGGTTGAGATTTCTGCTAGCCGTGGCGACCAACAACATTTACTGTTCAGTCCGACCAAAGTCGATGCGGCAGTTAGTTTCTTGGAGGAACATCCCGCTGCAACGGTAGTCGCCGGAGCGACCGATATCGGCGTACAGATCAACAAATCGCTCAAACTACCCGAGACGATATTGGACCTAAACCGTTTGGGCGATTTACAGCGTGTTCGAGTCGAGCACGATCACTTAGCGCTTGGTGCTCGGGCGAGTTGGACAGCTGTCGAAGACTTGTGCCAGACTCACGTGCCCCAGTTGCACGAGATTCTAACGCTCTTTGGTTCGCCGCAAATTCGAAATGTCGGCACGATTGGCGGCAACATTATTAACGCTTCGCCGATTGCTGATTCACTGCCTTTCTTGCACGTGATGGAGGCCGAGCTTGAGCTTTGCGGTAGCGGTGGCTCGCGAAGGGTTAATGTCAATGATTTCTACCTCGGTTACAAACAGCTCGACTTGAAACCGGGTGAACTACTTACGCAAGTTTACGTTCCCCTGCCCTGCGAGACGGAACTGCTGCAACTCTATAAAGTTTCGCGTCGCCGCGACTTGGATATATCGAGTTTCACCGCAGCTATTCGCTTACAACTCGACGGCAGGTCGATTGCGAGCGCGGCGATTGCTTTCGGCGCAGTAGGCCCCACTATCATCCGACCACGGCAGACCGAGAAATTTCTGCAGGGTCAGCCTTTTACCGAAGAGACCATGATCCAGGCAGGAGAGTTGGCGATCGACGAGGTAATGCCGATTAGCGATGTGCGCGGCTCGGCAGATTACCGTTATCAGCTGACACGAAATGTGCTATTGAAGTTCTATCACGAACAGCAACCCACGGTGCGGGTTGCCTAGAGAAATCACCGTTATGCCGTCCGTAGGAAAACCACTACCGCACGATTCCGCCGCTGGCCACGTCACTGGCCGAGCGCTGTATCTGGAAGATCAGCGCACCTTCGATGGCGAATTACACGTTGGTTTCGTGGGTAGCCCGGTAGCCAGCGGCGAGTTGTTTGCAGTAGACGTCGCGCCGGCTTTGGCAGTGCCGGGGGTCGTGGCTTGTTTTACGGCTGCTGATGTTCCCGGGGATAACGTCTTTGGATTGATCGTTGCGGATGAGCCTTTTTTGGCCGACGAGAATTTACTCTACATCGGTCAGCCGGTAGCCGTAGTTGCTGCGGAGACGCGGGAAGCATTGGAGGAGGGTCGACGGGCGGTTCAGATTGAGTATCGCGAGGACGAGCCTCTACTTGACCTGGAAGATGCGATTCTTCGCGAGCGGTTCCTTGGCTCGCGTCTCAGGATTGCTCGGGGCGACGCCGATCGTCACTTAGCATCGGCCGAACATCGTCTCGAAGGCTCGTTCACTAGCGGCGGCCAAGAGCAGTTTTATTTGGAGTCGCAAGCGGCCATTGCCTACCCTGGCGAACAGGGGCAACTGGTAGTTCACTCTTCGACTCAGAATCCTACCGAGATACAGGGTGTCGTTGCCGAAGTGCTCGGGCTGGGGCAGCATGAAGTCGTGTGCATTTGCAAACGGATGGGCGGGGCATTCGGCGGCAAAGAGACCCAAGCGGCGATTCCCGCATTGATGGCTGCGCTCGTGTCGCAAAAGACTGGCCGACCTGCCAGAGTGATCTACAACAAAGACGACGACATGCGGATCACAGGCAAACGCCATGAGTATATTACGCGATGGGAAGTCGGCTTCGATAGCGAAGGGCGAATTCAAGCCCTTAGATGTCACTATTACTCCAACGGTGGAGCGTCGACAGATCTGTCGCCCGCTGTGTTGGAACGAACGCTATTGCATGCTGACAGTTGCTACTACTGTCCACACGTGGAGCTGAACGGACGCATCTGTTTCACGAACATTCCTCCGAACACGGCGTTTCGCGGTTTCGGCGGACCGCAGGCAATGGCGGTCACTGAGAATATCCTGGAGTCGATTGCCCAGAAACTCAGCCTCGACGCCTACGACGTTCGGATAACGAATCTCTATGGAGTTGGAAAGCGAAACGTTACGCCCTACGGACAGGTGTTCGATAAGAATCATCTGCCGGAAATCTTCTCCACATTAGCCGAAAAATCTGACTACAAGCAGCGACAAAGAGAGATAGCCAACTTCAACGCTAGTTCCCGGTTGCAACTCCGCGGTTTGGCGATGACGGGGATCAAGTTCGGGATTTCGTTTACTACGAAGTTTCTTAACCAAGGCAATGCGTTGGTTAACATCTACACCGACGGCACGGTGCAGGTATCCACCGGGGCGACGGAGATGGGACAAGGAGTCAACGTAAAAATAAGGCAGTTGGTGGCTGACGAATTTGCCATCGATCCGAGCCGTGTGGTGATGATGCCCACGAGCACCGAGAAAAACAACAACACATCGCCCACCGCCGCCTCGGCCAGCACCGACATCAATGGGGCCGCCGCCGTGCGGGCATGCCAGGAGATAAAGGGCCGACTTGCCGAGTTTGCCGCCCAACGGCTCGCCGATACTGAGGCCGGACTTCAAGGTTCCCCAAGACACATCAATTTTGTCGATGGGCATGTGATCGATAGTCGCCGCCCCCAGGTAAAGGTGCCCTTTGCCCAACTCTGCGACGAAGCGCGGCGTCACAGGGTAGACATTGGCTCGCGCGGTTTCTTCGCCACCCCGGGGGTCGATTTCAATCGCGAAACTGGTCGCGGCACGCCATTTTTCTATTACACGCAAGGCGCAGCGCTAGCGGAAGTCCTCATCGACCGATTCACCGGCCAGCTGAGCATCCCACGTGTCGATCTGTTGATTGACATTGGTGAATCGATCAACCCGGGCGTCGACCGTGGACAGATCATTGGCGGTTTCGTACAAGGCATGGGCTGGGTAACAACCGAAGCACTGGTATACGGCGAACGGGGCGAGCTGCTCTCGCATTCGCCAACCACGTACAAGATTCCCGCCATTACTGATCTACCAACGGAGTTTAACGTGGCAACGTTTGACAACTCCGACAATGTACAGAACATCCGCAGCAGCAAAGCGGTCGGCGAGCCGCCGTTGATGATGGGCATCAGCGTCTGGGCAGCGGTTAAGAACGCCCTTTCATATGTCCAGCCAGGACGTGACATTAGTCTGAGCGTACCCGCCACGGGAGAGGAAATCTTGCGCTGCCTCACCGATCTATCTCAGGTTCGCGAACAATCGGAATCGACGGTGCGAGTGGAATAGCTTAGATTGAGCAGACAGGCACTAAGTAGGCCTTCACTTTGCAATTCCGATTCGAGTTTCGAAATCTCCCATGTCTACTCCCCACGGTTTTGTTGAACGCTTGGCTGAGCTGGCTCGCTCGCGCGAGCCTTTTGTGAGTGTCACGATGGTCGAAGCGGTGGGGAGCACTCCTCAAGACGCGGGGAGCAAAATGCTCGTCACGGCTGCGGGTCTTTCTTCGGGTACTGTCGGCGGCGGCAAAGTTGAGCACAAGGCGATCGAGTATGCCCAGCTGATGCTCGCGGAGACTGGCAGCGACGCGCAGGCCAACGATTTGGTCGAGTGGAATCTACAGCGCGACGTCGGTATGACCTGTGGCGGTGTGGTGAAGCTCTTCTTCGAAACTTACAATCATTGCGACTGGCGAGTCGTCGTGTTTGGCGCAGGGCACGTGGCGGGTGCGCTAATCCACTGCCTCAGTCAACTTGATTGTGAAGTCACCTGTGTCGATCCGCGGCAGCAATGGCTAGACAGAATCGCGGACCGGGAGCGGCTGATCAAGGAGCGGGAGGACGATCCACGCTCTCGAGTTTCCGAATTACATGACGACTCATTTGTGTTGTGCATGACAATGGGCCACGCTACGGATCGACCAATTCTGGAAGAGATTTTTCGGCAGCAGCGCGAGTTTCCGTTCCTCGGAGTGATCGGCAGTAAGGCGAAACGCTCGGTTATTCAGCGAGAACTACTCGAGGCAGGAATTTCGCAATCTCAGATCGACTCGTTGCACTGCCCGATCGGGCTGCCGCTAGGAACCAGTCAACCGGGCGAAATAGCCGTGAGCATCGCGGCCCAACTCATCCAGCAGCGCGACCAATGGCGGGCAAAGCAGGCCAATCGTTAACGAACAGGTAAACTGTTCCGATTGTTGCTACTTTCGATTACGGTTAGTACCTGCGGATGCTTTTCAGAGCCCGCGCGGCCAGTTACAATTGATTCCAATCTCAATGGCCCTGTTCGTTTGCGCATAAGGAGCGGTGCAATGGCGACCCAAACGCCTGCGGTATCCGAAAACACTCAATCGACGACCGACAACGAATTCACGGGTGGTGTCACCCATGTCGATCATCCGCTGGTCCAGTATCACGTGACAAAGCTGCGTGACGAGGCGACTGCCCCGCCTGAATTTCGTAACTCGGTGCGATGTCTGGCTGAATTAATGGCGTACGAGGCCACCAAGGATCTGCCCGTCGCCAAGTCGCGAGTTCAGACCCCGTTGGCGGAGACCGATGGCGTAACGATCCGAGCTCGCGTCGGATTGGTGCCCATCTTGCGTGCCGGACTTAGCATGGTTGACCCTGTGCTTGATCTGATGCCAACTGCCGAAGTGTGGCACCTTGGCCTCTATCGCGACGAAGCAACGGCCCGTCCGGTTCGCTACTACGATAAATTACCTGTAAAGCGCCCGGTCGACGTGGCCTTGATTCTCGATCCGATGTTAGCAACCGGCGGTTCAGTCTCCGCGGCGCTTACGTCGCTCAGAGAGTGGGGTGTGCCGCACGTGAAAGTGTTGTCTCTGATTGCTTCCCGCGAAGGTGTCGACGTGGTGGCTTCGCAGTTTCCCGAAGCACAGATTTACCTGTGCCAAATCGACCCAGTCCTAAACGATCAAAAGTTCATCGTCCCCGGCCTCGGCGACGCGGGGGATCGTATTTTTAACACCGTCGAACCCGAGTAACGCCCAGTCTTCCCGCATACGACTCTTTTCTGAAACTCTCATCTCATCAGAGCTACACCATGGAAAAGTACATCAGCCTGCTGGGCCTAGCAGTGATTATCGGTTTGGCCTGGCTGATGAGCTCTCATAAGAAGCGGTTTCCCTGGCGAGTAGTAATAGGCGGATTGATCCTTCAGTTTCTGTTTGCCCTGGTGATTCTGCTAACTCCGCCGGGACAATGGGCTTTCAGCTGGGTCAACACAATTTTTGTAAGTCTGCTGGGCAGCGTCGATGCTGGGTCAGAATTTGTTTTCGGCACTGATTTCAGAGAACATTTCTTTGCTTTTAAAGTCTTGCCGACGATCATATTCTTTTCAGCACTGATGTCAGTGTTTTACTATTACGGCGTCATTCAGAAGGTTGTCGGAGTGTTCGCCTTGGTGATGCAGAAAACGTTGGGCACCTCGGGGGCTGAGACTCTTTCGGCTGCAGCCAACGTGTTTGTCGGGCAGACTGAAGCCCCGCTTGTGATTCGCCCTTATATTAGCAGCATGACTATTTCGGAGCTGAATGCTGTGATGGTCTGCGGCTTCGCGACTATGGCGGGTGGCGTGTTGGGGGCGCTCTCGGAAATGGGCATCGAAGCGGGCCACTTGCTTTCGGCTTCGGTGATTTCCGCACCAGGTGCCTTGCTGCTCTCGAAAGTGATGCAGCCTGAAATCGACGAGCCCAAGACCCTGGGCAACGTACAAGTCGACGTTGAAGAAAAAAGTACCAACGTGTTGGAAGCAGTTGCCGTAGGCACTACGGGTGGGATGAAGCTGGCCTTGAATGTCGGCGCAATGTTGATCGTGTTTCTCGCCTTGATTGCGATGATCAACATGATCGTGGGCTGGATTGGCATGCAATTCAACTATGTCGACGCCGACGGCAATCCTCTCTGGTCGTTGGAAGCGGCGCTGAGTTATTTGTTCTATCCCATTGCGTGGCTGATTGGCATCGAGCGGGCCGACTGCATGGCGGCCGGCCAACTGATGGGTTTGAAAATGGCCACGAACGAATTCGTCGCCTACGGGCGTCTTATGAGCTGGGACTCTCCCGATAGTGCCATACATATCAGCGAGAGGTCGCGGATCCTGCTCACGTACGCCTTGTGCGGTTTTGCGAATTTCAGCTCGATCGGCATCCAGTTGGGGGGGATCGGCGGGATCGCCCCCAATCGCCAGGGCGACCTGGCCCGGCTCGGCCTGAGAGCCATGCTAGGCGGCACAATGGCCGCTTTTATGACCGCCTGTATCGCCAGCCTTCTGTTGGATACCCCAGCAGCGGCCGTCGTAGACCCTCTGACGCAGTGAATTGAGTATTTTCTACCTGGCACGTAGCGGATCTCGCCTGGAGAACATACCCTAAAGAAAACGGATTCTCTAACGAAAGGATTGGCGGCAAATGAAAATTACACTTGGCAAGGAAGAATTGCACGACGGTGTTTCCCGGATGGCCCAGGACATCGAGGCGGCCTTCGAGGGACGTCATCTGACGATCATCGGCGTGCTGACTGGTAGCGTTGTGCTGCTGGCCGATCTGATTCGGTTGATCGACCAACCGATGCGAGTTGGGGTGATCCAAGCCTCGAGCTACCGGGGCGCCACCACCGAGCGAGGCGAGTTGATTATCAACTCCGAACTGATGCTAGACATCGCTAACCGCGATGTACTGTTGGTCGACGACATCTTCGACACCGGGCACACGCTAGCCCGCGTTGTGGAAAAGCTGCATGAGTTTAAGCCAAGTTCCATCCGATCGGCCGTACTGCTACGCAAAGAAGGCCGGCAAGAAGTCGACTTTGAACCTGATTTCGCCGCGTTCAGCATCCCCGACGAATTCGTCGTTGGTTATGGGCTCGATTACGAAGACATGTACCGTAACCTGCCCTACCTCGCCACCCTGGAAGAGGAAGACCTCAAGCGTCACGCCCAGCAGGCCGAAACCAACCAGCTCATTTAGAATGTTTCAGCCCGCTGCCTAACTGGAAGCGCAACCAAGCCTAGCAACAATAGCACTGCAGTTGCGGGCTCTGGCACGTTAACCGTCCCGATAAGGTTTAGTGTCAGGTCTCCCAATGTGGTCGCGCCTGGCAGGTCCTCGTCGGAAAAGTTGAGCGTGTAGGTGGCTGAAAACGCGCCCGAAGAGGACGTATCAAGTGAGGCACTAAATAGGTTGCTCGAACCGGCTCCCAACGAAGAGCCACCGGTGAACGTCATCAAATCCGTGGTCAGCTCAGTTGTATCGCCAGAACCCGGAAAACTGTCCAATTCCAAGTCGGCTGTAAAGCTGGCAGTGCTAATCAGATTGAAGATGTCAAAATCTAGAGTTGGGATTGGGCTACCCAATGCTACCGTGCCAAAATCGAGCAGTAGAGTATCCTGGCTGGCACCCCCGACAAACGAGGCCTCGGCGTGGTCTAATACATCCAGGGAGACATCAATCGTATCGTCGGCGTCATTATCGCCACGTCCAGCTCCCCCGTCGACCGTAATGTCAAGATTGTTGATTACAACACTGCCCGTCTGCTGACCCGCAACACCGGTTGTCGTGTCGAGTCCTACTGCGAGCACTGTACTGTCGGTTGACACGTCGATAATCGGGAACGCGTTGTAGCGTCCGTTAACTGACGAAGTCGCGTCGCCAGTAGTGGAGACTTCGTAGTAGGAGCCATCGAAACCATTCTTATTGAGCGTCACATTCTGGGGTGCAGGAACGGCACCTCCCACGATCACCTGACCCAGATCAGCGGCAACCGTCGAACTGCCGTCGCCAGCGGGCCCGCCGCCAACATAGAGCTGGCTGTCGTTTTCTTGATCGACATACACCGACCACACAAACTCAGGGTGGTCGACATAAGCACTGCGGTTGTTCGTAAAGTAAAACGGATTCTCCGCAGAGCTGAAAATCGCGTGGTTCCGCCGGAGTTCGAAATTATCGGGCGTGTCGAGAAAGTTCCATGCGATCAGTGACGAGAGATCTCCCATTTGATTGCCGCTAGGAACCCCATCGGTCAGCGACAGTCCTAGCGAAGCTCCCCAACGGGTATCTGAATAAAACAGTTGGCGAGCGATGTCTCCTTTGTCAGTGTCTCCTGGAAAATAGTAAGCTCCTAGAGAACCGAAGCCGCCGGTCGTGTCATCGAATCCGAATGGCTTGTTGCCTCTTGAAGAATTGATGCTGGGATTTAACGGACGCAGCGCATGTGGATCGCCTAGATGGCCCGTCGAACTGTTGGAGGCCGAGCCGGGTTGACGGGATTGGGGCCAAACGTGTTCGCGGTTCCAGGTAACGCCGCTGTCCCAAGTGCCATCGACTGAAGCCCGGTTGTAGGCCAATAAGATATCGCCAGGGCTATTCGGGTCGGCGTCGTGAATCTCAGCAGAGAAGCGGAAGTGGCCGTAGGTGCGTTGGATATGCCCCGCGCTCATCGCGGTGGTTAGCTGGCCCTTTAGCGTAGCGCCAGTTCCAGTTGCGCCACTGTAGTATGCCGGCGGCGGATCATAAGGGCCGGCCAAGGCGGCAGAGATAGACGTAGAGATTATCAGCAGCAAAGCTGCTGTTAGGATATATCGAAACGAGCGCGTCATTAGCGTACTCCGAGAATTCGGGTTATACAAAGATTGCGGGAATGGGAATGTAGGACTCTGTTATTAGATGCAATAACGCCCTTGATTGCAAGAAAATGGCGGGGCCATCTGCGGACATTCACTAGTACGACTACGGCTGCTACCTAGTGAGTTTCTTCATACGAAGCCTTAGCAGGGGGGTGACTGCCAGGGACGTTAAGATTGCAGCCGACGATGGTTCAGGCACTGCCTGAGAAGCCACCACTAAGCTGCTCTGTCCATGTTGCTGCTGCCAGACCAGAAAATCGGCCCCGTCGCTGCTGCCGTCACCGTTGGCGTCCGAGTCGCCATTGACGCCATAGTCGCCCTGCCACTGGGCGAGATCTGCGGAATTGACGAAGGTATCTTCATTGAAATCGGCTTCTAGAAACCCTCCACCGGGATCAACGACTTCATATTCGAAGAGCATGGAAAACATGCCATCCATTACCGATTGGCTATCGCTGTTCACTGTGAGCGTGCCACTTTTCATCCCGACTGTGGAGGTGTCGAACGATATCTGATGTGCGTTAGGGCCAGCCAAGGGAATAGCTACTTGGTTGGGGTCTCCGCCCAACAGATCATCGGAGATCGTAAGATCGTAATCGAGTTCGTCAGCACCGTTCGCAAATAAAACCGGAGCGACGTTTTCCACAAAGACATCGACATTCACTATGTCGCCAAGATTGACCATAGTGGGAAACGCGCTCAGAGTAACTTCCATTTTCGCCGGCAGCTGATAGTCGGCCACCACCGGCAGGTGATCGCTGACACTTGCCAGGTCGTCGAGGAGGCTCTGCGACAGTGGATAGGTGTTGAACGTGTGATTGACGGGCAGGTTATACGTCGTGCCGTTGTTTCCGAAGGCGTGGTACGAACCGGGAATATAACTCAGCCCCTCGTTGTCCAGGAACTCGCCGGTGACCAGTTGGAAGTCGAATCGGTCGTCGATGCCTCCGCCGGACAGGATGCCGCTGCCAGTGCCGTCAGAGGGGCTCTGTGTGTGGACAGAGGCAAAGCTGATGTCGTTGTTCCAGTCCCCCGGTGTGTTGATCGGGTCGAAAGCCTGGCCATTACCGGCACTGAGCAAGGTCTGATACATCGCCTCGGAGCTACTATGGATATTAAAGTCACCGGCGTAGATGACGTGGGCGTCAGCCCCCAGCAAGTCAGCATGGGAGCGGACGGCCTGAGCTTCAAAGTCTCGCCGACCTTGGGCCGAACTCGCGCCGCAACAAGACTCGCCCGATACATAGTGGTTGTTGTACACGAAGAAATCGGCCGAACTGTCGTACCCAACCGGGCGAAGTTGGAATGCTGCGGTCTGCCGAGCCGCTGCGGTAAAACCGGTCGTTCCAAAGGTGATCTCGCTAATTAGGTCGATCGTGTTCGTATTGTAGACGAGGGTCTGGCGGATGTTGGTGGAGGAGGTGGGGAGGGTGACGACGGTGCTGCGGCCGTAAGTCCCCGCGCCGTAGATCCCGTCAAGCAGGTCGACAAAGTCCTGGGTCGTGGTATGGGGTTCGTCGTGCTCCTGAAAGATCAAGACATCGATGGGCTTGGCAATTCCGTTGGTCACTTCATCCCCGATCGCCTGCAGGACGTTGTCCATCCCGGCACGGGGGTCGGGATCTTGGCCAGGAGGGAAGTCAGGGAAGGTGCCGTTTGCAGTGTTGTAGGTGATAACCCTTAGCTGCGCAAGCGCACCGCACTGTGGAAGAGCCATTGCCGCCATCAGCGCACAGGCCAAGATCAACAAACTTCGATATTTGCAGAGCATCTTGGGTCCAGGCGGGAAGGAAGTGTAGTGAGCCACAAAGGGCCCCCTGGTTTAATTATATTCTCTGACTTTGGATAAGGTACAGGAGAAGCGAGAGTATCTGCGGCAACCCGCCTGTAACAACGAGGCAGCTACCTGGAAGGGCGACGCCTTGAAAGACCAATCCAGTGGCACACTCCGAGTGCAAGCAGACATAGGCCGCTTGGTTCGGGTACGGCCTGAGAAGCCACCACTAAGCTGCTCTGTCCATGTTGCTGTTGCCAGACCAGAAAATCGGTTCCGTCACTCATGCCGTCACCGTTAGCGTCCGAGTCGTCGTTGAGACCGTAGTCGCCCTGCCATTGTGCGAGATCCAACGCATCGACGTTGCCGTCCTCATTGAAATCAGCTTCCAAGAAGCTCGCGATGGTAAAGCCTTCTATGACAATGTTATCGAAAGCATAGGCCTCATCAGAGCCATTCGTTGTGGAAGTCAGTTGGAGAGTTAGGGTACTTCCCGAGCCTGTCAGCTGCGAATTGATTGTTTGCAAGATATTGGTCAACTGGACGGATTGACTAGCAGTGTTCGTCATGAACAAAGGATCCGGGATTGTAAACATGTCGCCATCGGCAAGTGTATACTCGGCACTGATTGCCTCGTTGATGGATGATGTGAACAAAGGCAACGCAGCGCCTCCGTCAAACGCGTAGGTCCAATCGAAGAGATCGTCCCCTACTTCAAAGTTGCCCATCGCTCCCATATCGATTGAAACCTGCAGGTCAGTAGCGCCTGTGACGTCGAACTCCCAGGTGGCAGTGCCGACGCCGCTAGGGTTATCATCATTAACAACATCAGCTATGCCAAACCAAATGTCTGTCTTCGTTGAAGTGTCGATGACGCCGTGAGTGTCGCCAGCATTCCCATCTAGGGATTCGTCAACAAGATTCCCCGGAATAGTACTGCTGATACCAGCCTGAAACGTTTCGAATCCATCCGCTGAGTTGCTGAAGGCCCCTGGAAGAGGCGATTGAGAGAAACTATTCAAATTAGTCGAAGAGTCGAAATCGTCTTTGGCGATGACCCCAAACACCGGCCCCCCACCTCCGCCTTCTCCAACAGTGAAACTTACCGGCAGATTGAACAGCGTGTTGGCAGCACCCTGACTCGAGGTGGTCACCGTCACTGTCCCTGACTGGAATCCGAGTGTGGAAGTGTCGAGTAAGAGCTGGTGAGTATTGCCACCTCCTAAGGCAAAGTCGGTACCGCTGGCGCTGCCCAAAAGAGCTCCTGAAACACTAATACTGTAGTCGAGTTCGTCAGCCCCAATCGTGGACACCACGCTGGCAACATTTTCTACCAAGACATCAAAGTTCACGAATGAACCTTGCGATACATTTCCTGGCACTGTCCCCAGCGTAGCCATCATGGATGCCGGCAGTTGGTAATCGGCCACCACCGGCAGGTGATCGCTGACACTTGCCAGGTCGTCGAGGAGGCTTTGCGACAGTGGATAGGTGTTGAACGCGTGATTGACGGGCAGGTTATACGTCGTGCCGTTGTTTCCGAAAGCATGGTACGAGCCCGGAATGTAGCTGAGTCCTTCATTGTCGAGCAGTTCTCCGGTCACCAATTGGAAGTCGAACCGGTCATCCATACCTCCACCGGTCAGGACACCGCTGCCAGTGCCATCAGACGGGCTCTGCGTGTGGACGGATGCCAAGCCGCTGTTGTTGTGCCAAGTTCCCGGTGTACTAATCGGGTCGAAAGCCTGGCCATTGCCAGCACCGAGCAAGGTCTGATACATCGCCTCGGTACTACTCCGGATATTAAAGTCCCCCGCGTAGATAGCGTGTGTGCCCTGGCCAAGCGCATCCGCGTTAGCTCGCACGGCCTGAGCTTCGAAGTCCCGCCGACCTTGGTCCGATGTCGTGCCGCAGCACGAAGTCCCTGCTTTATAATGATTGTTATAAACGTAGAAATCTGCCGAGCTGTCGTAGCCGACAGGGCGGAGCTGGAAGCGCGCAGTTTGACGAGCCGCTGCGCTAGAACCTGTCGAACCGAACGCAATCTCGTCGATCAGACTTAGCGTGTTTGTATTGTAGACGAGGGTCTGGCGGATATTAGTGGCGAAGGTCGGCTGGGTGATGACTGTGCTTCGGCCGTAAGTCCCCGCGCCGTAGATCCCGTCGAGTAGATTGACAAAGTTTTGGGTCGCAGTATGAGGTTCGTCGTGCTCCTGGAAAATTAAGACGTCGATGGGCTTGGCAATCCCATTGGTCACCTCATCAGCTAGAGCTTGCAGAACGTTGTCCATTCCAGCACGAGGAACGGCGGTGTTGCCGGAGGGGAATGTGCCGTTTGCAGTGTTGTAGGTGACAACCCTTAGTTGCGCAAGCGCACCGCACTGTGGAAGAGCCATTGCCGCCATCAGCGCACAGGCCAAGATCAACAAACTTCGATATTTGCAGAGCATCCTGGGTCCAGGCGGGAGGCAAGTGTAGTGAGCCTCGAAGGGCCCCTTGGTTTGATTATATTCTCTGACTTCGGATTTGGGACAGCGCAGCGAACACTTCTGCGGCAACCCGCTTGTAACAACGAGGCAGCTACCTGGAAGGGCGGCGCCTTGAAAGACCAATCCAGTGGCACAATCCGAGTGCAAGCAGACATAGGCTGCTTGGTTCGGGTACGGCCTGAGAGGAAGCGACTAAAGGCGGCGAGCCGCCATATTGAGCCGCCCAGATAGCCAGGTCGGCTCCATCAACAAGGCCGTCTCCATTGGCATCGCCTTCGCCATGGCTTGAGCCAGCTAGATAGCCTCGTTGCCAGGCAAGCAGGTCTTCGCCGTCGACTTCGTCGTCATCGTCGAAGTCGGCATCAAGGTCGACATTATTCAGTATCGAACCGTATTGGTCTTCCCAGATGTCCAGGTCGGCTCCGTCGACGACGCCATCTTTGTTGGCATCGCCATCTTCGTGGCTTGTGCCGTCTGCCAAACCGAGTTGCCAAGTGAGAAAGTCGAAGCCATCAACATCGCCATCGTCGTCGAAGTCGGCGTCCTCAATCGTCGAGTCAAGTTGCCCAGGGCTACCGATGTCGCCACCGGCATGGACTTCCACATCGCCCACTACCTCGGCGGCATTAAACCCGGGTTGATCAAATGCGTTATTAGGATCATCCATGTCGGTCTGCGCCCAAGCAAGTCCATAGCCAGGAGCGTTCGGATCGGCGTCGGTGATCGCGAGAAAATTCGAAGCAACGCCATTAAAGCTCGGCCAGTTGAGCCCGTCATCATCGTAAGTCAAAGCCGTCCGGGCGTTGTCTGTACTTCGTCCAGGGCCCGTGGTCTCCTCTGAGGTATAGTCATCGATGCTGGGCCAAAGCGCTACCGTGCCAGAGGTCGCCAGTTCGCTAAAATTTGTGACCGGTATAAAGTTTGTTCCGTTGGCATCGTTCGGATCCCAAGCGGCTTGCATATCTTCCACAGTCAGCGCGTCACCATTGAAGAGTACGGCGCTTCCTAAATTAGGAATCGAACTGGGGTCTGATATGTTGGCGGCGAAAAGATCAACGTCCTCTGTGTCATCCAGCACGTATCCATCAAGATCAACCGGGGCACCCGTGCCATTGTAAATCTCGATCCATTCCCATTGGGGTTGGTCGGAGTCGGGTTGGACCATTAACTCAGTAATAGTTAGCGCAGATCGGAACATTTCGTCCGGCTGTAGCCCAGGAGTGCCGAAGTCTAGCGTACTATTTATAGGAGCCTGTACCGAGGCGGCGACGCTCGTGTCACCGTTCTGAGTGGATGCCCAATTGCTGCCGTCCTGGTAACTACCTTGTTGGTTCCAACTCATGGATGTCCCGGTTGATGGCGTTGGAAAAGCGTTCTGAAGATCAATCGAAAACAACGCATTGTCGAAATTGTCGACGACAAATCCTCCGCCTCCAGATGCTAGATCCATAGAATAGGCAGTGTAGTTCTCCCAAAAGCCGATCGACCCTCCGGCGACAAGTTCCGGAAAGAAATCGACTCCGATCAGCGGAACCGAGTTAGGTAACTGCCAGGCATCACGAAAAACTTTATCATTGGGATCTGCGTTCGAGACACCAGGGAAGTTGGCGTTGTACAGCACGGCCACGCCACCGCCAGGGATCACTGTGTTAGCCGCGTTGAGGCTGTTGATCGACACGGGATCGGTAATCAAGATACGCGGATCGCCTAGTCGATCACCTAATGCGCCGTCCAGGTCAACCTCGTTGGGATCCAGATTTCGAACTTCGATCCACTCCCAGACATCGTCATCCAAGGGATCGACCATCACTTCGGTCACTTGCAGCTGCGCAAACGCCGATGTTTGGACGCCAATAGATACAAAGAAGGCGACCAGCGCGGCGGAGATACATCGCCGCGCGAAGCTACCCAGATCGCTTGGGCTACTTGCTCTCACTCGCTCCACCCTCTCTGCCGTCTTAGCCCGATTTGCCCCGCATCAGGCGTCTGAAACCAGTGTACCTGCTCGCTACGGGGGACACAAATGCGCGCAAAAAAGCGGCTGGCTACACGAGGCAACCAGCCGCGAATCGTTTAATTATTGAGGGATATTACCCGAAAAGCACAATCTACACGCGCCGCCGGGTAGCAATTCCTGCCAAACCACAAAGCAAGAGAATCAGCGAGGTTGGCTCAGGGACATTCACGTCAACGTACACCAGCCGGTGGTCGGAGCCGGGAAACGGGAAGTTGCCCGTCAGCGCTGAAAGCGGATCAGCTTGGACGGGCCAAAAAACGCCTGCGCCATTGATTGCCATATTATTAGAGGGCAACGCATAGTCGGCACGGATATTACCCGGCGTGGCTGGGTTGAAATCGGCGGTGTCGAAAGCCGGATCGCCCAGCTGACCGACATTGGCCCCCCCCTCAGCAAGTGCATCTTCGGGAGCGCCTAGGCTGGAAGGTGTGACGCTTGTGTTGACCAAGGGGTTAGCCAACAACTGTCCGATCGATCCCGGCAAGCTGTCGCCATCGAATGGATCGGAGTTCTGATCGCCCAAGATGACAAACTTGTCGTTGGCTTGTAGCCCACCTGAAGGAGCAGCATCTGTTTCAACATCGTCGTAAATGTAGGCGCTGGTAGCGCCAGGGGTGATGTAATCACTCCAGAAGCGGATCTCATCACTATTGCGCAGGCCGTTGCGATCTTCGTTGCCGTCGAACACGGGTGGCGTGGGATGAGAAGCCAAGACATGGACAGTTTCGCCACCGATTTGGATCGGCACATCCCAATGGCTCTTGGAAGAAAGCCGAACTACGTCCAATTCGGCGGCACTAAACCAGTCGGGATTGTCAGGGCTAACGTTGTCGGGATCGCCAGGCAGCAGTGCCCCTGGCATATCGCGCCAAAGGAAATTTTGGAATGTTCTCACGTCAGCTGTTAAGATCGGGTGCTTCGAATACAACACCATGCCGAACTGACCCTCGAAGCCACCGAAGCCGAAAGCATCGTTCGGACCTCCGAGAAAGCCGTTATTGTCCAGGTCGAAACCCGAGGCAATTCCCGTATTGGAAGGAGCCGAATAGACGTACGGATAGTTTACGGTTGGTGCGCCATTTTGGCTCACACCCAAGTAATTAGATTGAAAACTGGCGGCCGCGGTGCCATTCGGGTCGAAATCGAATTCGTTGAGCAGCAGCACATCGGGATTCGTCCGCTGGATAATCTCGGCGATCGTCGCGGGTTGCGCGCTGCCTGGAACCGCTAGCTCTGTGACCAGATCACCCGCGTTCGTGCGATTAAGCGACGCGTTAAAAGTCGCAAAACGGACGTCATTTACCCCATTGGCTTGCGACGCCATCGCGGGACACATGAGCAAAACGAGAAGTATTAAACCAGGATGCTTATAGGTATTCATTAGCGTTCCTTTCCTGTGAAAAAAAGTCGGTTGCCTTCTCTATCCGACAATTCCTCTCATCGACGACGTCTACCCAGGGATACAAAACCCAGACCGAGGCTCAATAGCAACACCGAGGCTGGCTCTGGTACGACTGCAGACGCTGCTGACAAAGGAGCCATATTGTTGAAGCCATAGTTAGCCTCCCAATCAGCTAGATCACCACCATCGAAGGACGCGCCAGAGGCGAGCTGCCATTCTAAGAAATCCTTACCATCAACGAGTCCGTCGAGATTGAAATCACCCAACGCAGTACCAAGAATGTTGTCGAGCATTTCATCAAGGTCATCTTGGTCGAGAATTCCGTCACTAGTCAGGTCGTACCATTCCGCACCCACGGCCGCAGAAACTGTACCGCCAAGCGTGTTGTCGGCGATGCCGTCTTGCAAGGCCTGGATATCTGCGTAGTCAACGATGCCGTCGCCGTTGATGTCGCCCCGGGTGAAGATAAGCTGCGTACCTTCATTGAACAGGCCGGGGTCAAACGGTTTTTGATCATTGGGGTCAGGACCCATATTGAGCTCCGAATAGATAATCGTGCCCGAGACGGGGTCGAAGACATAAAGGTCTTCGTCGATCCCATCCTGTTCGACGATGTAGATATACCCGGTGCTCTTATCGTAGCCAGCGATGGTCGTATTGGTAACTTCCGTGTCGTTATCGTTATCGCCAGAGCCAGTATTGGGATCATTATCGATTGGAATGGGGGCGGTCACCGTATAGGCATCGGTATCGTCGAATCCAGTTCCAGCGGGACCCGCGAGAAGCACTTCGTCAAACGTGCTGGCATCAGAATCGGGATGATCATAATCGGCGATGTCGATGGTAATCACACGTGGCTCCTCGGCCGTATTGCCATTGGCGCCGGTAGGCTCAGCAATACTATTGGGGTCTGTGTCGAAGAAGCCACTTTCGACAATCACCAAATCGCCATCTCTGTTGACGAACAGCTGGTCGATCTCGGCATCGCCGGTCGTAGCGTCTGTGTCAGGATTCTCAGCCAAACTAAATTGGGTGGCGAACGGGCCACCATCAGGTGTGTTGGCGAGTTCTTTCTTGGTGGCAGTACCCGCCACGAGATCTAACTCGTAGAAAGCGATATCGTCGCCCCCGCCATCGCTATCGGCAGCCCAAATACCAAGGGTGCCTTCGTGATTTACGAGCGCCCATCCGGTCGGTTCGGTTTCCGAATTTGGATCGAGCTCCAGTCGCCCAGCCAGCTTGGAATTCCACGACTCGGTATTGAGCGAAGGAACAGCGTTGGGATCACTTGGACCATTAAAGCCACCTTCTTGATTCTGCTTACCTGTCGACGGAGGGTCAAACGGACCGAATGGAGGTGGCGTGGCGAATCCTGGGCTGGTACTTGCGCGAGTCCACAATCGAACATTGAAGTCCAGGATCTCCGTTGAGTCTGGCGCAACCCCCGAAGAGGCATCTAGGAAGACCATCGTCTCGGGATTAACAAAGTCGATTTGCGAGTCGAAGAAGGATGGACCCACCGGCACCTGCTTGCCTAATTCCCCAAGTTTTACAAAAGCACCCGGAAGTTCGATCGTATTGGTACCGTTAGGATCGGAAGGATGGTGAACATCGTGGCCGATTCCGTCGACCACACCATCGAACAGTGGGCTGCCGATGAAATCGAGAAAATCCTCATCGTTTTTCCGAATTGACAATGGTCGGCTGTAGATTGTTCCCTTGGGCCGATTATTGTCTTCGAAATCTTTGAGAATCGCTTGGTAATCTATCCGGTAAAGATCCCAGTCTCCTTGAGTGTCGCCAATAGCATCAATCGCCGGTGCCGTGCCACTGTCGAAGGATCCTACGTAGATCGTGCCATTCGCAGGGTTAAAGGTGAGTGCGGAGATTTCTTCCCGGTTTCCCGCAGAGAGCCCCTCAGGTGCGTCGTTTTCTTCACCAACGAATTCCTCCCATCCCATCCAGACCGAGAATAGGGGGTCATTATTGAATACGCCTGAGGTAGCGCCGTTGCCAATGTCGGTCACGTCGTAAAACATGATCGAGTCAGAAGGGTTACCCGGAAGATCCCCGACACCGTCAGGTAGCCCGCTCCCCATTGCATAGATCTTCCGCGGTGTAGGCGCCCCAGCCTGAGTGACAGAAGTGATTACTAATGAAGCAAGCAAACCTGCCAGCAAACCGATCCCTAATTGGCTTTTTTTCATGATGTGTCTTCCTCAAATTCGCGTAGAGTTCAATGTTTCCATGTTCCGTTCAAGCAAATGAATGGGCAACAATTATTCAAGGCAGATGTCTCTATAAATCAGCGATCTGCAAAGCATCTTAACTAAAAGGTACAAAGGACACGAAGAAAAATGGGAAACTATCAATTTCTTCGCAAATCCGCAGAGTTCTGGGCATTTGCGAAGACCAGCTTCGATTGGTATTTCCAGGCTACCACTGTGTCTAGGCTGGAAACAATCAGGATACGCAACACAATTTCTGAATCGCCTCATTGTTGACTTTTCAAACTACAATAAGGCCAAGGTTAGAAGACTATCCTGTCGTAACGCTTGGTGAGCTCACTTCGTGTCCTTTGTGTCTTTGTGGTTCAAATACAGTCTGTGGGGTAAATACCGCTATAAAAAACCAGAGCCGCCGCCGGTTATGCGGCCGACGACGGCTCGGGTTGGATATCACGCTTGGAAGAGTGACCGGCTTAAAGAGTGTCGGCTAATCTTCACATTTCTAAGGAGTATGTCTCCCTTTCTTAACTAAGGAATCGTTATCTCCGGCGACGGGCGCTGGCGATTCCTGCTAGGCCGAACAAAGCCAAGGCTAAACTGGCAGGCTCGGGAATGTTCGAACCATTCATTACGTTAGCCATAACACTGTCAAAATCATTACCCAAGGCAACCGCGTCGAACGCGGCGCTAAACCCGCCGCCGTTTCCATCTTGTCGAATGCCTAAAGCTTGGACCAAAGTGCCAACACGGCCAGGATCAGTGTGAGTAATGCTGGCACTGCTTTCGTCAGTTGGGTCGATCCACAGCTCTGCATCACCCGTGGTGGCGTTGAAGGACGCCATAACCTTGTACTGCTGATCAAAGTTCAGGTCCTGAGTTGTGGCCCCAGGGTTGCCAGAACCTGCGGACAAACCGAATGAGTAACCTGAGGCACCAGCTGGATCTGTCACGTGTGCGCGAGCAACAAAGTTAAAGTTACCGGCATCTTTAAAGTGCAAAACGTACGATTGGGAATCAAGTGAGGTATTCGGGTCAGTTCGGGTATCGGAGACTGTTACTAGCCCGGCATAGTACCACTTCTCGTTTCCGCCGCCGGTAACGTTTCCATTTGCGTGACGATTAACATCGTTACTGCCTGGGTTATTCGAGATAGCTTGATTAGAAGTAACCAGAACGGGGTCGCCAGCACCACTATGGTTAGTCCAACCAGGATTATCGACCAGTGGACCATCGGCATAGGGAAATGAATCCGAGAAAAATGTGGCTGCGTTTGCTGTGGCGCCGAATGCTACAAACGTAGCGAGAGCGGCCAGGACCAATACAAAATTGCTTCTCATTAGAACTCCTCCAGGTTAAATGACGATTGCTTCGGCAAAACGATTGCGTTGCTCAAAAGCACCTTGGAAATGCTGCTCCCTAAGTGTTGATAAAGCCGAGTCGAGTCTGAGCAGCAGCAGAGCCCGACGTTGGCAGTAAAGAGAAAGGCTGTTGCTTGAGTTGATTATGAGGATTAGGCGTAAAGATTAGGTTTATCATAAGTGAATTCTTGAAGTAATGGCCAACAATTTGTCCCACTTTCCTAGGAATTTCGGGTTATTGAGGTAATTCTGGGTAGTATCCGCACCTCTCCTCTGAGGCTCGGAGGAGCACTATTTCTGGCAGATCCAGTCAGGCCGATCCCGTAATCCCAGTTGGACGATCCGCCGCTCAGGTCTAAAATGCTAAGGGAAAACATGAGCGTCTGGTCGGCTTGAGGTATGTCGCTAATCGGATTGGCCTGGATCACCAAAACAATCCAAAGTGGGCCGACTCAGCATAGATCGCTGGGAAATCGGCGGTGCTGTTTCACTGCGGGGATTGTATAGCTGGACTACGTAATACCCGCAAGTGGGTGAAGAAGTGTTGCGTCCAGATCGTTTTAGCCTAAGAATGAAGAACAGACCTTTGACCAGATGTGTTCTCATCGCTTATTAGAACAGACATTATATAAGAATGGATTCTTCACATATATCCTGTATCTTGATCGATAATTCTCCTGTTATTGCGTCGCCCTAATCTCTAGTATGACGGGCGTCGTGGCCTACATTGGACGCTTGGAGACAGCCATGTTCAGTCGGAATCGCAATCTAAGTCGAAGTCGTAATGCCCGCGGTCTTGCGCCCTTTGGTTTTACTCTGGTCGAACTCTTGGTCGTGATTGCCATCATCGGCGTCCTGGTCGCGCTGTTGTTACCAGCCGTGCAGGCAGCCCGGGAAGCGGCCCGGCGCACGCAATGTGTCAATAATTTGAAGCAGATGGGACTGGGAGCAGTCAACTACGAAAGTGCCCGCGGCTATTTCCCCCCGGGAAGGTTTAAACCGGATCGAATCGATGCTTCCGGTAATGCAATAAACACCACCAATTACTCTGGTGTTGCGATTGACGAAACAACAGGGTTTTATTCCGTTCACATTTGGATCCTCCCATTTATGGAGGCGGGCAACATCTACGATTTGATCGATTTTGACGTTGCTCAGATAAAGATACTAATAGATCCAATTCAAAATCCAAATTATAATGCTTATGCGAATGCCCAATCGATGTTTGTGTGCCCGAGCGACGCCCATGCCGATGGAAATATTACTGAGAATACTTATCGATCTAACTTCGGAGGTTCCACGCCTGGGGCAGGCAAAAGGGACCCAGCCAGCAATGTCTATGACCCCCGCCCAACCGATGCCTGGGATTTTCGTGGGAACGGAGCTTTCACAATGGGGGGCGGGACTAGTGGCAAAGAGGGAATCAAGGCCAAGGAATTTGTTGACGGCCTGTCTAAGACAGCTTTCTTCTCGGAACATGTCCTGGGAAGCGGTGAAGACTTCAGCTCACTTCCCAGTAAATACTCAATGATCAGATGCCCTGGTGGAGATATCAACCCAGCCGACGATTTTCAACCAATATTTGAAGCCGCTGCTAATTACATTCCCCAATCCGAGGGAAACTTTAATTTCACGAGTAAGGGTCGCTTTGATCTAGCCGAGATGTATTCAAACGGTTGGCCTTTTGCGGGGTACGACTCGACGCAATACAACCATGTTGCTCCCCCAAACTGGAGCGGGCAAACCTGTGGGACAAGCTTTATATCTGACTCGCCAGGCGAACATGCCATAGTTCCCCCCCACAGCGAACATCCGGGCGTTGCTGTCGTCGTGTATGGTGATGGTCATACTGAGCTGGTAAACGACGATATCGACCTACTGGTTTGGCGGGCGCTTGGATCGCGCAATGGCGAAGAACCTCGGTGATACTCCTCTTTTGATAAGTATTGGCTTGTGGCACGCAACGATCTTTCAATCGGACTGCTGATATTATTGGGGGCGTTTCTCGTCGGCTGCAATGCTAAGGAAAAACAGAAGCTTTCCCGCCAACAATCTGGCCAGGCCTACACCGACGGGATTGCGGCGCTCGAAAGCCGTGACTTCACCACAGCCGTCGAAAAGCTATCTCTAGCCCTCGAGGGGGGCTGGCTTGGTTATAGCACGGCCAACGCCTACATTCATCGGTCGATTGCCAACGCGGCGCTAGGCAATTACGATGCGGCAATCGCCGATTTGGACATGGCCGAGCGGGGCGAAGGCGAAACGGCAGAAACTCTAGTCGCTCGAACCTACATCTTTGAAAAACAAGGGAAAGACCGCGAGGCCAAACAGGCCTGGAGCAGAGCCCGCAAGTGGGACCGCCGCGTGAAGAAGATCGACTACTAACACTCCGCCGGCCGACGCCGGTTATTTTTGTGGGAGGGCACTCAGGTGATTGTTTCTAGCAGAGCCCGGCAGGGTGCTTTCGTGCGGAAGCGAATGATTGCCGCGCTGGTGGTTATCGCAGCGTTGGCGGGTGGGGCTTCATTCATGGCCTCGAATTGGGAGACCGAAGCCAAACAGCAGTCGCTCGACAGAACAATGAGCAATTTCCTGAGTAATCTCGCGCCGATGAGCACGCTCGATACGGTTTATCTGGACCAGGACGGCGATCTGCTAGCCGACGCACCTGATAACACTGAGCTCTGTGTGGAGCCCACCGAGCTGACCTTTGCGTTTATTGCTGGCGAAGACAACTCAAACGACCCTGAAACTTGGCAACCCGTACTCGAAGCGATCGAAAGCCGCGCGGGAGTACCGGTCAAATACCTGCGACTTACCGATTCGAAAGATCAGTTCCAGGCCCTCCGCAATGGTCGGCTACACGTAACCGCGTTTAGTTCCGGCGCTGTGCCTTCTGCTGTCAACTCTTGTGGCTTTGTCCCCATTTGCACCTTCGGACAAGAAGACGGGAACTTTGGGTACAAGATGCGTTTCATTGTCCGAGCAGACAGCGATGTAAAGAAGCTTTCTGATCTTCGCGACCATAAGATTGTGTTCACTCGGCCGCGATCCAACTCGGGCTACAAGGCGGCCATGATGGAACTGATGAAACGGCACAAGATGCTTCCGGAACGCGACTACGAGTGGAGCTTCTCCTACGACCATGTTGCCTCGATTAACGCGGTAGCCGAGGGCGAAGCCGACGCCGCGCCAGTTGCCAGTGACATCTTCGACCGTGAAGTCGCAAAGGGTGCGCTGAAGGCCGAGGATTTCCGCGTCATCTACGAATCGGAAAAATTCCCGCCCGTCGCATTTGGCTGTGCCTACAACCTTACCCCGGAACTCCGCGAGGAGATTCGCGAAGCCTTGCTAGGCCTTCCCTGGGCCGGTACTACTCTGGAGGAAGAGTTTGGCGGCGACGATTCTACCAAGTTTGTGGAGCTTACGTACAAAGACGACTGGGCCAATATTCGTCGAGTCGACGAAGCAGCCCGCGACGCCAAGCAAGAAATACTCGGCCATTGATACTTGGTGCGTGGATTGCTGCCAACGTTGGGCAGTCAGCCTTGGAGCTGAATCTATTCCTAGAGTCTCTTCCTGAGGGCTACGGACGTCGACAGTAAGCCAGACTTGCCGATCCGGCGAGGATCAGCACTAGGCCCGCCGGCTCGGGGACGACGCCTGTTGCTGCCACGAGAGGTGCGGTTCCGTACTGGTTTTCCCAAACGATCAAGTCGCTTCCATCAACGACGCTGTCTTCGTTAGCATCTCCCTCGGACTGAGTTGTGCCAGTTCCGAAGCCGAGTTGCCAGGTGAGGAAATCTGTGCCGTCGACGAATCCATCGCCATTGAAATCGGCATTCGAAGCTGTAGTGGAGGGCACAGTACCTGGGCTGCCCTCATCGCCTCCCTCGTGAAACACAGTGGCCGCATTCGGGTCGGCAGCCGCTGCATTAAAAGACAGATCGTCACCCAGCAGCGCGCCAACCCAATTGTCGCCATCGTTGGGGTCCAGTCCCAACTCGGCCAAATAAATCGATTGGCCCTGCCCTGCGTTGGGGAAACCGCCATTATTTGAACCATATATCTGTGTAACAATCGCGCCGGAATGGTCCGCTGGATTGTTTGGGTCGTAGCTACTGAAATCGTCCCAGATGGCGACTTCATCGCCACTGTCGCCATTGTTCAACCCCATGGCTGACCAATTCGTGACAGGAAGCAAGTTCAAATCAGAGCCCCAAAGAGCGGCAAACGCGTTTGGATCGGTTTGATCGACGTTAAATAAGATTCCGACTTCGTCATCGTCGAGCGTTCCAGAAATATTGGGCCCCGAATGACCGGTGTTGTTGCCATCATCGACAACGTATGAGCTGAAATCGATTTGCGCACCCGTATTGTTGAATACCTCTATCCATTCAAAATCGATTTCATCGAGAGAGAGCAAACTCGGATTGTAGAAAATCTCTGTGATGTGCAGACCCGTGGCGGCCGTCCCGCTTGGCAGTAATCCTGGGTTACCAATGTCATCGAGAGTTCCCGGGATTTCGATGGGGACGCTAGTCACGGCGCCGCTAGCTCCGCTGCTGCTGACGGCCCATTGCGAGCCGTCTTGGTTGCTGCCGATGCCCGACCAGACAATCGACGAGCCACCGGCGCCACTGACAGTCGGAAAACCGCTCGAAAAATCGATGCCGAACTCGGCGTTTGCAAAGCTGACTGTTTCCCCATTAGGATCATCGAGATCCAAAAAGTAATTCGTGTCATTCGCCCAATAGCCTATCGATTGCCCTTGAGAACCCATCGTGTTGGGCAGGCGAGGCCAAAATGCGGCGGCGATAACCGGCGTGTTCGGGTCGATACCCCAAGCCTGACGAAAGAGGTCCGCGTCGTAATCTTGAGCAGTCCCGGACGGGGTATTACCGGAAAAGATGACGCCAACTCCACCGGCGGGGATTTCCGTATCGACGGAAAGCCCTGAGTCGATCGAGGGACCCGGATTCTGTAGAGCGTCGTCGCCAAGACTGCGTCCGATATAGCCATTAAGATCGACTGGCGACCCACCGGTGTTTCTTACTTCAATCCATTCCCACACGTGGTCGCCCGACGTAAGTGGGTTGTACATAATCTCGGTGATTTCAAGCGCTGAATGGGCCGTTCCTGCTACTCCTAGCGATAGCAAGCATACCGAGAAATTTTTACAGACAACCCGTAGGTACAGATTTCGTTTCGAGTTCATTCTAATGCTTTCTTGATCTGTCGTGGGTGATTTACACCATGCGCATGAGATTGGAATTAGGATTCAATGAGTAACACTGCTCCCTTCGTAGGTTGAGTTCCTAGAACTTTCGTAGTGACATCCTATTCGACAGTCGCTTTTATTAGAAAAAGAAATCTACGAAAGTCGACTAAATCTCTAGAAAAATTAGGGCAATCACATCTCAACTGGCCCTTCTTGGGATAAATCGATCCATCAACGACTAGCTCAGGCAGACCGAAAATCATCTGTGTCCAATTGCTTTACAAGTTATTTCCGATACATTTTCATAGGAAACGAAGTCAATTGGTTCCCAAATCAGTAAAAGCGAATCGCTTAAGATGCTCCAGCTCTGCTTTCGTTTGGCGATGCTGCTCGCAGCAACGTTGTCACTGGCGTTCAACAACTGCCTGGGGCAGCCGGTGCGTTTTGCCACATTCAATGTCTCCCTCTATGGCAACCAAGAGGGTGAAGTCCTACAGCGACTCACCACTACCGGCGACCAACAGGCGTCAGTCTTGGCCGAGATTATTCAACGAGCACATCCCGATGTACTCTTGCTAAACGAGGTCGATTACGACCCGAATGGTAGGCTAATAAAACTCTTTCAAGAAAACTATCTGAGCGTCGGCCATAATGTATCGGAGTCACCAGTAGGCCCTGCCCAGCCGGTCGAGTATCCGTACGTCTTCTTGGCACCTTCGAATACAGGCATTCACTCTGGGGCTGATCTTGATCGTGACGGCCAGATTGAACGGACCGCCAGAAGCAACACATATGGCGCCGATAGCTGGGGCTACGGCCAGTACCCTGGCCAATACGCGATGGCAATTCTATCTCGATATCCAATCGATGCCGCGGCCGCACGAACTTTCCGTACCTTCCGCTGGAAAGACATGCCAGGGGCACTGCTGCCTGATGATTCGGGGACTACCGCACTTGGAGACTGGTATTCTGCAGAAGTGCTTGAGGAGTTTCCACTGTCTTCCAAGAGCCATTGGGACGTTCCCATCGAGATCGACGGGCGTACGATCCACGTGCTGGCCTCTCACCCGACGCCGCCTACGTACGATGGACCAGAAGATCGCAACGGCCGACGCAACCATGATGAGATACGCTTCTGGGTCGACTACGTCTCCGGTGCAGAGCAAAGCGGTTACATCTACGACGATAACCAAAAACGCGGTGGCCTACCTGCAGACGCGTCGTTCGTGATTATGGGCGATCTTAATGGGGACCCCGAAGACGGTCAGGGTAAAGAAGGTATCGCGCGATTACTGGCATCGCCTCAACTCGCCTCCGTGGCGGCCCCTGAGAGCGAGGGCGGAAAGCAGCAGGCCGATTTACAAGGTGGTGCCAATGCCACTCAGACAGGGAATCCACATCATGACACGATCGACGCCTCTGACAGTCCAGGTCCGGGAAATCTGAGACTCGATTATGTTTTGCCATCTAGGAACCTTGATTCTGTTGCGTCCGGCGTGTACTGGCCAAAGAATAGCGAAGAGACATTCATCCTGGTGGGCACGCACCCTTTCCCGAGTAGCGACCATCGGCTGGTCTGGATGGACTTATCGTGGGAAGAAGGTGCCTCCGCCCGAGACACGGCCCAGCCAGACGAACCGGCAAGAAAATGAAAGCATGATTAGTCACAGAAGACGCGCATTCACCCTGGTGGAACTGTTGGTCGTGATTGCGATCATCGGAGTGCTGGTTGCGCTGTTACTTCCTGCCGTTCAAGCCGCCCGCGAATCGGCTCGGCGCTCGCAATGCACGAACAATATGAAGCAGATGGGCCTAGCGGCACTAAATTATGAAAGCGCCAATGGTGTTTTTCCGCCGGGTAGAATTTTCCCTGACTGGATCAAACTAGGGAAAGACGTGCCTGAAAGCAATTACAGAAACTACAAGACAGGCATTCAGGCCACTGATAAAACCGGTTTCTATTCGGTCCATATTTGGTTGCTACCGTATATGGAAGCCAGCAATGTTTATGATCTGATTGATTTTGATCGTGCGCAAGTCAAGAAAATGCTCAATCCCAGAAATCCTCATTACGATGCCTATGCGACAGCCCAAGGAATTTTCATCTGTCCCAGCGATGCGAATACCGAACAAATTATTTCAGAGAATAACTACAGGTCGAATTTCGGCGGCGACACTCCTGGAGCCGGTTCCCGGACCGGCAGTATGACGACCACGGAACCCCGTTCGTTCGACAAATGGCATCCGGGCGGCAATGGAGCGTTTACCTACGGCAAAATCGGTTTGAAAGCCAAGGCTTACGTCGATGGGCTCTCCCAGACTGCGTTCTTTTCCGAGCGGATCAAGGGAAGTGGCAATGGCCTTCCCTTCGTGACAAATACCAAAGACGTTCCCACAAGTGCAGACATAATCGAATGTCCGGTCGATGTCGGTACAAACGTCTTCATCGATACGGCTTACGAGGCGGCCTCAAATCCTCCAACTGGTCCGATGGTTCTATTTGGAGGGGCCGGCAGATGGATTGATGATTGGTCCAATGGGTGGCCCTTCGCTGGCTACGATTCCACCCAGTACAACCACGTCGCACCACCCAACTGGCAAGGGATCGACTGTGCTTCTCCGGCGGGTATCCCTGACACACCGGAGGAAAAAGCCATTATCGCCGCTCGGAGCGATCATCCCGGCGTGGTAGTCGTCTGTTTCGGCGATGGACACACTTCGACGGTGAGCGACGACGTCGAATTAGCTGTTTGGCGAGCTGCAGGTACTCGCAATGGTGCGGCGGGAACCCGGTTTCAGCCAGAGCCTGTCGACATCGGTTTCTAGGCGGCATTGCTCAGTTGCGTGGCACACATCAAAGCTCGTCGCCTACAAGCAACTGCGTGTTGACAGCGTGAACACGCGTTACATCTGTGATTCCCACCAGCAGCGTCCGCAGCGCATGGTAGCGACCCATGTCGACATGATGTATTTGCGGCGCAGACTCGTCGACTGCGACTGTGCCATCCTCGGCGATCAGCAGTTTCACCGTGCCGTCCCCAAAAAGATATTCTCCGTCGGACCGCTGCTGCAGAAAGTAGGGTTGGCTGTCAATTCGAGCCGTGAGCGTCAATGAGCCCGATGCGATTTCGACGAAAAAACCGTCGTGCGGGGCACCCTCCTCAAAGGCTAGGCGACTGCCGAAGAAACTTGGCTTCTTGAGGTAAGGACCATCGTACTCGGGACAAAAAGTATCGCAATTGCCGCAGTGATTGCAGTAGTCGGCAAAGTTGGCGATCTGCTCGCTTTGTTCGAGTCGAAACGTCTGCTGCTCTCCCACAGTTCGGACGTCGCCGTCGGTACCAATTTCTACGTCGTGATAAGTAAACTCGACTTTTCCCGTATGGTAGGCGAAGTTCGCATCGTTAGGGCACACAGGAATACATTTGTCACAGGTAATGCAGTCGAACGTAACCAGGTGTGAACCGATTTTCTTGGGGACTCCCCGATTCTTAGCCGCGTAGTAACGTTCGTCTGCTTGCGTTTCAGATACAACCAAAGGTGTATTTAAGAACCCGGCCTTTATGGGATCCCCACCTGCCGCTTCCCGATTTCCATGGCAGTCGAGAACGTAGTCATCAATTGTCCGTGCCCCAGCGGCCTGCATGGCTTTGGCAAGCTCCTTGAAATAAGCCGGCAAACGACCATAGCCGCCCGTTTTCAACAGATCGGTGCAAGTTGTGATCGGTATAAATCCACAGGCCACAGCTGGGGTGACATTCTTGCGATCGATACCCGCCGAGAAAGAGATCGGCGTGGACGGGCCCATTTGCTGGCGGTATTCGTTTGCTAGAGTGAGGGTAATCACATGCAGAGGTAGTCCCGATAGGTACATCACCTTTTCGTCAGCCGAAAAGAAATCGCGGTGGTTCGTTACCTCTAGTGTATTGGAAAACTTTGCCCCAAAACCCAGCCCCCGCTCCGCAGCCAACTCGGCCAACCTTCGACTCATGGCAATCGATTCGTCGAATAAGAGACCACTCGTGTAAGCGTTCGGATTGACTGTGATCTCGTTGTAACCCATCACGTCGTACAGTAGATGCTCCAGTCGTTCTTTGCCGAGCATTGGAGGGTTCATCTTCACGATTACGTCGACGCCAATTTCCGTAATCAGGAATTCGCAAATCCGCTCAATCTCGTCCGCCGGGCAACCATGGAACGTCGACAGTGTGATGCTCCGGCTTAGGGCCGTTGGGTAGTCGAGATCCTTCAATGCGGAAAGTCGTCCAGGAATCTGATCACGCAGCCGCTCAACACTCTCGGTAGCGTCGATCATCCCACGAATAAATTGACATACCTTGTCGGTCTGGATTCCAGCTAAGTCGTAGCCAATCGACATGTCGTAGATCGTCTCGCCTGCCAGGCCACTGAGATCAATCGATGCCATTGGCTCGCCGAACACTTCAGGCGCGTGGCGCAGCATGTGGATCAGCATAGCGCCTTGGACGTATTGATCGAGCGATTGCTCGACCTTTAGCTCTTGCGACCACTCGATGTTGTAGCCGACATTGGTGGCGTCGATGCAGGGCCGGCCAATCGTAAGTTCATCGTTTTCCTGCACTGTCTTGAGTTCCATGATCCGCCCGCCAGCGAGCCACGACAGCACAAGGTTTTGCGCCATTTGCGTCTGAGGTCCAGAAGCGGGACCGATTGGGTTGCCAGCCATACGGTCGTGAAACTTCACCGACAAGTCGAGCGAATCGTCTCCTGTTGGCGGGACGAACCATTTGCGCGCCGGCAAATCAAAAATGCTTTGCTGCTGGCGGCACTCCAGGCGCATCCTATCGATGAGATCGACGAACGGTGTGCAAAAAAGTTCAACCATTTCGACCGCCCGCGCGGTTTTCCAGTAAATTTATGACCCGATGAACTAAGGACTCCCCGCAATTCTAACACCGGCAAACCTTATGCTCTAGCTTGCGTCTGGAGGTTGGGATAGATTCGAGGTAATTGTGCGGAAGATACCTAGGAGTTTGACTGACGTGGAGAAATCGCTGGTTATCGGACTGAAATGCGTTGTGTGTGAAGCCTCGCTAGAAACCTCGGGCGATGATGCCCAACAGCAAATCTGGATGACTTGCGAACAATGCGCCGATGGGGAAGCCGTTCTTGATATCCACTATGATCTAAGCGCCGTGCGCGCAGCTTGGGATAAGAACCCTCTGACCAAGCGGCCGCGGAATCATTGGCGGTATGAAGAGCTTTTGCCGTTGGCGCCCGACGCTGTGCCGCACCACTGGCAAGTCGGCTGGACGCCGGTCGTCGATTCTCCGCGTATGGCACAGTCCATAGGCGTAAAGCAACTGGTGCTGAAAGATGAAGGCCGCAATCCATCTGCGTCTTTCAAAGATCGCGCCAGTTCGGTTGGCGTTGCTCATGCATTGCAGGTCGGAGCGAAGACAATCGCTTGCGCCTCGACGGGTAACGCTGCTACCAGCCTCGCTTGCCACGCTGCCCTGGCGGGCCTACCAGCTAAGATTTTTGTTCCACATACGGCCCCCGAACCCAAACTGGCACAATTATTAGTGTATGGCGCTACGGTGTACTCGGTTGAGGGGACCTACGACGAGGCGTATCACTTGTGCTCAGCGGCTTGTGCGGAATTCGGGTGGTACAATCGCAATTGTGCTATTAACCCGGTATTGGTCGAAGGCAAGAAAACCGGCGGGTTAGAAATTGCAGAGCAGTCCCTCGATGTTGGTGGAGTGCCTGATTGGGTGGCGGTAAGTGTTGGCGACGGGTGCACAATTGCGGGAATCTGGAAAGGGATGGTCGAAATGCGGGAGCTGGGCGTCATCGATCGCCTGCCTCGACTGCTGGGAGTACAAGCCGCAGGCGTCGCCCCGATTAAGGAGGCGCTTGTCACTGGCAAACTCCCGCCTTTGGGCAACGGCACCACGATGGCCGACAGCATCGACGTGCAAGCTCCGCGCAATTGGCGCAAAGCGGTTCGCGCAATTCGTGATTCGGAGGGTGTGATCGTCACGGTCTCCGACGAGGAAATTATCGACGCGATGCGGCTGGGTGGACGTTATGGGATATTCGCCGAACCGGCGGCTGCGGCAGCACTAGCGGGAGTCGTATCTGCTCGCAAGGAAGAGACGATTGTCGCCGATGATCGTGTCCTTACTATGATCACAGGTAGCGGACTAAAAGACACCCGCAGCGCGATCCGTGCCGGCGGAGAGCCGACAAGCGTAGCCCCCGATCTGGAGGCGATCGCCCGAGCAGAACAAGACTCTGGAGACAAGAAGCATGCAAGTTGACGAACAAGTACTGGAGCGAACCATCGGCCGGTTTCGGGAGCGGAAGATTCTGCTGCCCACCTTTGCCCAAATGCAAAAGCCCGAAACAATGCCTGAGAAAATCAAGGCTCGGCTGTCTCAGATCGGCCTATGGGACCTCGATCCGGCGAACCTGTTCCGCATCACGTGGAAGAATGAGCCGGTCGAACAGGGCGGGCAATTCGGTGAGGGGAACTGGGTCGAATTCCCGCAGGAATTAACCGGCGTCGACGCGCGAATCATTGGACTCGTGGGCAAATACTTTCCGACGGGGGCTCATAAGGTCGGCGCAGCGTTCGGCTGCTTGATTCCGAAGCTCGTGAGCGGTGCATTCGATCCCACTCAGCACAAAGCGGTTTGGCCAAGCACAGGTAATTTCTGCCGCGGCGGGGCGTTCGACTCAGCCTTGCTCGGGTGCACGCCAGTCGCGATCCTTCCGGAAGAGATGAGCCGCGAGCGGTTTGAGTGGCTCAAGGACATCGGCGCGGAAGTAATCGCCACTCCTGGTTGCGAATCGAATGTGAAGGAAATCTACGACAAGTGTTGGGATATCCGCCGCAATCGGCCCGAGTGCATCATTTTCAATCAGTTCGAAGAGTTTGGTAACCCGGTGTGGCACTACCACGTAACCGGCTCGATGATCGAAGACATTTTCAATGGTCTGCCCAAAGGGCACCGGTTGTCCGGCTATGTATCAGCCACTGGTAGCGCAGGCACGATTGCCGCCGGCGATCGGCTTCGAGTGCGACACCCTGGAGTTCGAGTCGTGGCGACCGAAGCGCTGCAGTGTCCCACGCTCTACCAATTGGGATTCGGTGGGCACCGCATCGAAGGCATTGGGGACAAACACGTTCCCTGGGTACACAACGTGCGAAACACCGACGTCGTCGCTGCGATAGACGACGAGCAATGTATGTCGCTGCTGCGATTGTTCAATGAACCGACAGGTCGTGAATTCCTGGGTCGCTCGCTATCCGATGACCTGGTAAGCCAGCTGCCTCAACTAGGGATCTCCGGCATCTGCAACGTCGTGGCAGCAATCAAGACAGCCAAGCACTTTGATATGGATGGCTCGGACGTAATCTTCACCTGCCTCACCGATTCAGCGGACTTGTACGCGAGTCGACTGGAGGAACTGTCCGCCGAAGCAGGCGAGTTTTCTGCGGAAGATGCCCTCTACTCAAGAGCCCGCTACTTGGATGGCATAGCGGTCGACCACTACCGCGAACTCACCTACCACGACCGCAAGGCACTGCACAATTTTAAGTATTTCACTTGGGTCGAGCAGCAAGGACGCACTGCCGACGAACTACGCGAGTTGTGGCAGCCAGAATTCTGGGACCAGACCTTCGACCAAGTGCACGAGTGGGATCGACAGATCGAAGATTTCAACAATCGCTCGGGTGTATTGGATCTGCTCTGATGGCTACTTGTTTTCTTAATGCGATGCTCGTGCAGCTCGACCCACCCGCAGTAGAGAGCGGGAACTTGCGCGTGGAAAACGGACTCATTGCCTCCAGGGGAGCAGAAACAAAACCGCAAACGGGCGACGAAGTCGTTGAGTGTGATGGGGCGGTCTTGATGCCCGGGCTTGTAAACGGGCACACACATCTCTATTCCACTTTGGCGGCAGGGATGCCAGCGCCACCACGAACACCGACTACTTTTCATGAGATATTGAAGCTCGTTTGGTGGCGACTTGACCGGGCACACACGCTGGAAAGCGTCACCACGAGTGGGCAAATTGGCGCCCTCGCAGCGTTGCGTTGCGGAACAACGACGCTCGTTGACCACCACGCTTCGCCGAATGCCATCGAGGGCAGTCTCGCCGCTCTGGAAAAGGGCATCACTCAGGTCGGTTGTCGAGGTGTGCTGTGCTACGAAGTCACCGACCGAAATGGGCCCGAAGAAGGCAGGCTTGGCCTGGCGGAAAACGAGCGTTATGCCAACAACTGTAAACAGGAGGGTCGGTTCGCCCCACTAGTAGGAGCTCACGCCAGCTTTACGATGGAGGAGGATTCACTCGCAGGTTGTGTCGATATAGCCAAGCGACTTCAAATGGGAGTGCATATTCATGTGGCCGAGGACCCGGTTGACGAACGACTCACTCGCGAGCGGTTTGGCGTAGGGCTATTCGAGCGCTTTGAGAAACATGGCCTACTGGATGTTGTCGGTTCAATCTTCGCCCACGGAACGCACCTGTCAGAAGGCGACTTTGCTCGTCTCAACGAGCTGCAGGGCAAGATCGAGCTGGCACACAACCCGAACTCGAATATGAATAACGGCGTAGGTTATACGCCGGTTGCCCAATTGAAGCGGTCCCCTTTGTTAGGCACCGATGGCATCGGCGCCGACATGTGGCGCGAAGCTCGCACCGCTCAATTCAAAAGTCATGATGCCAGCCTGTCGCTTCCATTCGGTCGGCCTTTGGAGATGCTCAGCCGATCTGCACGTTTTGCTTCGCGAACGCTTGGCGTGAAACTGGGCGTGCTCGAACCCGGCGCTGAAGCAGATTTGGTGCTCACCAGTTATCGCCCCGCCACGCCGCTGAGCAGCGATAACCTAGCCGGCCATTTCCTTTACACAATGGGCCCTGAATTCGTCGATTCCGTGATGATCGGTGGTCGCTGGTGTTTGAAAGCGGGCGATGTTGTCTCTTGCGACGAGCCGGAACTGCGGGCAAATTCAGTCGAAGTCTCTCGCGCGCTCCATGAGCGGATGGCGAAGATTAGCGAGTGATCCGAGTGCCGCTCGTGCCTGCGAGCGCTTCTGAAAACTTGCTCAGTTCTGCGATGATAACCTGTGGACTGTCATCCCGAGAGTTCTTCAGAAACTCAATCGCCGCCCCAATCTTCGGGCCCATTGAACCCTCGCCGAACTGCCCCGCCTCCAAGTACTGCTCCGCCTCAGCCACCCTCAACTCCCGCAACGCCTTTTGCGAAGGTTTGTTAAAGTCGAGACACACGTACTCGACGCCTGTGAGAATTACGACCGTCGAGATCTCTAAATTCAACGCCAAGAGCACCGTGGTCAGATCTTTGTCGATCACCGCCGCCGCACCCTGGTAGAGCCCCGCCTCATTGAGATAGACGGGAATGCCGCCGCCACCACAACAGATGACTTGCTCGCCGGCCTCGACAATCCGCCGAATAGTGTTGATCTCCAAAATTTCACGCGGCTCAGGCGAGGGCACAATCCGTCTGAAGGCATCATCATCGATTTGCTGGATCTCCCATCCATCCACACGATGGTGAGCCTCGGCCACAGCTTTTGTAAGTCGTGGACCAATTGGTTTTGAAGGGTTTGAGAAAGCCGGGTCGTCACGATCGACCAAAACCGTGGTCACAAGTGTTGAAGCAACCTGAGGCTGATTACGCTCGACAAGTTCATTCATCAGGCACTGGGCAATCATATAGCCCATGCCAGCCTGAGTGTCGGCAACACAAACTTCCAGCGGTATCGGATAGAGTTCGGTCCGCGCGATCTCAACGCGCCGCAATACGTTGCCCACTTGCGGCCCGTTGCCGTGGGTGAGCACGAGTTGGTAACCGTTGAGTATCGCGTCGCATAACAGACGGGCGGTTTCTTGTGTTTGAGCAAATTGCTCGCCGATCGTTCCTTGACGGTCGGGAGCGCTAATCGCGTTCCCTCCCAAGGCGACCACCAAACTTTTCGCCGCGGTAGGCATGACTAAAATGGCCGTTCACGCATTGTACAGGCCATAATCGCCTTGGCCGTATGCAACCGATTCTCCGCTTCCGGGAACACGATCGATTGCGGCCCGTCAATCACAGCATCGGTTACTTCCGAACCACGGTCAGCCGGCAGGCAATGCATGTACACGGCCGACTTCTTGGCCAGACCCATCCGGCGCTCGTCGCAAATCCAGTCTTTGAACTGGTCGTTCTTCGCCAGACAAGCTCGTTGATTGTCGTCAATTTCCGCCTGCGTCGTGGCATCCTGCCGGGCCAACATCAAGTCGTGAACGCCCCAGCTCTTGGGATACACAATATCAGCATCTGCGAATGCAGCATCCATGTCGTCGACAATCTCAAACTTGCCGCCCGATTCTTTAGCATTCGACTGGGCTGCTTCAACCGTACGTCCAATCAGGTTGTAGCCTGGCGGATGAGCCAATGAAACGTGCATCCCGTAACGGGTCATCAGCGTAATCAATCCCTGCGGTACGCTGAGCGGCTTTGCGTAAGAGGGGGCATAGGCCCAGCTGACCGCGATCTTGAGCCCCGACAGATCATTGCCAAATTTCTCGCGGATCGTCTGCAAGTCGGCCAGGGTCTGCGTAGGATGATCGACATCGCATTGCATGTTGATAATCGGAACGTCGGTAGCCTCAGCCATCTCGCGCATATACCGATTGCCTTCGCCGAGCACTAAATCGTGGCGGATGCAGATACCATGACCCATGGATGCCAAGATTTTACCAGTATCAGCCGGTGTCTCGCCGTGGCTAATCTGGGTAACATCGGCATCGAGAAAGTGCGCATGCCCACCGAGCTGAGTCATCCCAGCCTCGAAGGCATTACGAGTGCGAGTCGACTTGTCGAAGAACAGCAAATAGGCTGTCTGATGAGGCAATAGCAGCGCCGGCTCGCCACGGTGAAACTTTTCCTTGAGCTCGGTCGTCGTGTCTAGTAACAAATCGAGTTCATCGCGTGTGAGATCTTGCGTCTCGATGTAGTCACGGCCCTTCAATTGTGCCATTCGTCAACCTTTCTTACGTTTAAAATTCATGGGAATGCTGTGAGGACGGTCTGCTGCCAGATCGCAATATGCCTGAGGGTAGCCAGCATAAAATGCAGCGCAATCGACCAAATGCTTGATCGGCACCGAGTCGTTCACTGTGTGAGCGACGTTCTCCGGCGCGGGACCGAAGCCAACGCAGGGGATTCCAAACATACCAGCGATCGATACAGCGTTTGTACTGAACGTCCATCGATGCAGCGTCGGTGCTTTGCCAAGTATTTCGCGATGCGTGCGGATCGCTGCCTGAACTTGCAGCGAGTCTTCCGGTTCACACCAGGTCGGAAAATATTTTTCGGTTTCGTAGGTCAAGCCGGTGTAGCTCGGGCGCTCGTAGCGGAGTACTTCGACCTTTGCCTTGACGCCAGCCCTTTTTACAGCGTGTTTAACCTCGGCCACGGCTGATGATTTCGTGTCGCCTACTGTCAGACGCCGATCCAGATGGATAAACGCTTGTCCTGGCACGGCACACATGCTGGGAGTTTTGCAGTCAACATAGCTGACGGTAATCGTCCCCTTGCCTAGAAAAGGATCCTTCTTAAGCCGTCGGTTTAGCTTTTCGATTTCCACAGCTACCTTGGCGACTTTGTAGACGGCGTTGTCGCCCTTCTCTGGCATTGAGCCATGGCATGATTTTCCTTTTGCGGTTACGCCTATCTCCATCCGACCGCGGTGTCCGCGCAAGATCTGGCAATTAGTCGAATCGGTCACTACAACGGCATCGGGGCGGATCTTATCTTCTTTAACGATGTACTGCCAACAGAGCCCGTCGCAATCTTCTTCCATTGTCGTGAACGTTAAGAGCAGCGAAAATTCGGAGAGGTCGACTTTCAAGTCGCGCATAATCTTGGCTGCGTAGACCATCGCCGGAACGGCCCCTTCCTGGTCCCCTGCCCCACGTCCCCAAACCTTGCCATCGGCCACTTTCCCTTTGTATGGATCGTGCTTCCATTCGCCGAGATCGCCTACACCTACTGTGTCGACATGGGCATCAATGGCAATCAGTTTCTTGCCTCGGCCGGGCTTGCCGACCTGCCCGAAGAGGTTTCCCATTTTGTCCGTCCAGATGCGGTCGAATGCTCCGGTCGACTTCATTTCTTTGCGAATTCGAGCGACAACGGCCCCTTCTTCGGCGGATTCCGAGGGAATCGCAATCATATCCCGCAGGAAGCGGACCATCTTTTTTTCGTATTTCTTCGCGGCGGCGTGGAAAGGGTTCGATTTTTTCATAGTCGGCATAACTTAACACAGGTGGTTGAGGCTCGGAACGGACAAATGCGCTTGCATCCACAAGGTACGTGTGGGAAAATCGACACCGGTGGAAGGAAAGTCCGGCCGGAGGCCGGGCATGAGTTGGCCGCCAAAGTTTCTCGCCACGAAGGTCTGCCGGAGCAGGCTTACAGGGTCTGCAGGAGCAGACTGGTCGGGCAAGAGCTTCGGTAAACCATTTAATGGAGGCCAACCGGCGTGTCGACTGCTACTGAGTCATCCCATCTGCTGCGCTGTTTCGTCAATGGGTCCCCCGTCGAATTGCGGATATCCACAGACGAAGAGCTTACTCTTCTCGATGTTCTACGCGACGATTTGGGGATCACATCGCCAAAGAACGGCTGTCAGCCCCAGGCCCAATGTGGCTGTTGTACCGTCCTTTTGGATGACAAGCCCGTGCTGGCATGCGCCCTAAAGCCTACCAAAGCCGAGGGCAAGTCTGTCACTACGCTCGAAGGATTGGACGAGGAACATCGCCAACAGATTGCCCAATCTTTCGTCCAGTGTGGCGGCGTTCAATGTGGCTTTTGCATTCCCGGTATGGCCATGCGGGCCGTTGGAATCTGCGGCAAGAATCCAGAACCATCTCGCGAAGAGATCGCCACTGGCTTAAAGCCCCACCTTTGTCGCTGCACTGGTTACGCGCAAATTGTCGACAGCGTGGAAGAATACGGCCGCGTTCGCCGCGGTGAATCGCCACTAACTGCGACCGCAGCAGACGCAAGCGGAAAAGTGGGCACAAGCCTACCCAGGTATACGGGTCACGATGCTGTGCTAGGCGATCGAAAATTTATAGACGACATGACGACGCCCGGGATGCTGTTCGGAGCCTTGCGACTATCGGACCATCCCAAAGCATCCGTGTTGGCAATCGACCCAAGCGCTGCTTTAGCACTGCCTGGCGTGCATCGCGTGATCACTGCAGCAGATGTACCGGGCGACGCATACGTCGGGCTGATCGAACGTGACTGGCCAACGTTTGTTTCCATCGGCGAACAGACTCGTTGTACAGGCGATGTAATTGCCGGCGTAGTAGCCGATGATCAGCGGCTGGCCCGAAAAGCAGCCGCACTGATTGACGTAAAGTACACAGTGCACGAGCCAGTTACCGATCCGCACGCGGCGCTCGAACCCGATGCCCCACTCGTGCACCCGACCCGGGATTCAAATTTGCTTAGCAAATCGACCCTCAAACGGGGTGACATCGATGCTGGCTTCGCCAGCGCTGCACATATTCTAGAAGACACTTACCGTACTCAGCACATCGAACACCTGTTCCTGGAGCCTGAAAGCTGTCTCGCTGTGCCCCAGGAACATGATGGAGATTTCTCGCTCCACGTTTACAGCCAAGGTCAGGGGGTGTTTGACGACCAACGACAGATTGCTTCGGTGCTGGGCGTTGATAAGAAACGGGTGCAGGTTGAGCTAGTTTCCAACGGCGGGGCATTTGGCGGCAAAGAAGACATGTCGATCCAAGCCCAGACCGCGCTAATGGCCTGGCTGCTGGGCAAGCCCGTAAAAATGACACTCACGCGTCCCGAGAGCTTCCGTATCCATCCGAAACGGCACCCCATCGAACTGACTTACAAGATTGGCTGCGACGACCAGGGGCGACTCGTTGCAGTCCAAGCGCGGATCATCGGCGACAAGGGAGCTTATGCGTCTGTTGGGGCAAAAGTACTAGAACGGGCTGGGGGCCATTGTACGGGGCCCTACCGGGTGCCTGCGATCGATATGGAGTCGCTGGCCGTCTACACAAATAATCCACCCTGCGGTGCGATGCGCGGGTTCGGCGCTAATCAAGCCGCCTTCGCGATCGAGGGATTGTTGGACCGGTTGGCAGAAAAGGTCGGCATTGATGCCTACGACATCCGCGATCGAAACATCCTCGAGCCAAACGAGTCCTTCGCCACCGGTCAGGTACTCGACAAACCCTTCGGCTTGCGCAAGACGTTGGAAGCAGTTCGAGATCAATATAAGGCCGCCGATTACGCGGGGATTGCGTGTGGCATCAAGAACGTCGGCATCGGCAACGGCATGCCTGACATTGGCAAAGCGGCGCTTAGTGTCGAAGACGACGCAACTGTTCACATTCGCACTGGTTTCACGGAGATGGGCCAGGGTCTCTTCACGATCTGCATTCAATTCGCTCACGAAGCAACAGGGCTCCCTCCTGAACAGTTCCAAGTTTCAACCGACACAAGCCTGCTCCTCGACTGCGGTCAGACTACCGCCAGCCGCGCGACGGTGCTTGCCGGCAATTCGATTGCCGAGGCTGGCAAGGCGCTGAAGGCGGCCCTCGACTCCGGCAAGACTTTAACAGACTTGGCTGGCCAAGTTTTTCACGGTGAGTGGATCTGTGACTACACCAGCAAGCTCGGGAAAGATATCGACAAGCCGGGTGGGCCCAAGACGCATCTCACCTATGGATTCGCTACCCAGGTAGCAATTCTTGATGAAGATGGTCGGCTTAAAAAGATGATTGCCGCGCACGACGTTGGCCGTGTGATTAACCCGGTACATTTGGAAGGACAGATGTACGGGTCGCTGCACATGGGTATCGGCTACGCACTAACCGAAGACTTTCCTGTTGAAGGGGGCGTTATTCAAGCAAAAAAGATGAACGATTGCGGTGTGCTACGATCGCACCAAATGCCGGAAATGGAACTCATCTTCGTCGAAGAAGAAGATCCCGAGTGTCCGTTTGGGGCTCGCGGCGTGGGCGAGATAGGCTTAGTGCCCACCGCACCCGCGATCGCCGGCGCCCTCTACCGATACGACGGGGTCGTGCGCCGCAGTCTGCCAATGCAAGACTCTCCTGCTGCATTGGCAATCACAAAACCGCAAGCGGCACGCGGCAAAAAGAAATGAATCAAGAGTCGCTTAACAATAATAGCGATCCGATCGGGATATTGCTTGCCGCGGGCAGAGGGCGACGCTTAGGCGGTCGCAAGCAGTTCTATCCATGGCCGACAACGGATGGCGAAGTACCACTGGTTGCAGCTGCTTTTGATGCGGTCGCAGGCGTGTGTAAGAAAATGATTGTCGTTCTGGGCCATCGCTCGGATGAAGTAGCGACAGTGCTGGGTGAACGAGTGTTCCAGCCCGTTCAAAGCGATCCCGATGCACCGATGTTCGAGTCTATTCGCGCTGGGCTTCGTGCTTCACTCCAAGCAGACTCTGGGGCAAAAGTGCTACTACATCCCGCCGATCATCCTGAGGTCGCGTACGCCACGTTGGTACAACTCCTAGCGTTTTCACGCGAACATCCTGACCGAGCGATCATGCCAGAATACGAAGGCCGCGGCGGACATCCAGCAGTGATCCCCGCGGAGCTTGCCGCAGTTCTGCAATCTGCCGACTGCCCTCAAGGCTTAGGTCAGTTCTGGTGCGAACACCCCGAGCTCTGCTTGCGAATGAGCGTCGCAGACAAAAGCGTCGTCCATGATATCGACACGGCTACTAGATGAGATTAGCGGGAGTAACGAGACTATTCCGCTCTTAAGGAATTAGTAGTCTGTGCAGAGTTTATGTGTAACACCGGCCGCTCCAACTAATCTCCCCAAGTGACATTGCCCAGCCTCGTTTTGTCCTGCTGTTACGTGTTCAGCAGGTGTTCAATAAGAGGAGCGGTGCAAATACAGAGATTTTCTCGGGCGATATCGACTATTCTAGACTTGGCCAGATTGGCCTATGCATCGAATTGTCCCAGCCAGCGGCAGGCACTCTGACCCGACGGCACTTTGACCCGACATGGATCAATAGTATAGTGGGGGTGATAGAAATATCTCCATCGAGAAGAGATCAACGGCAAACGGTGTTAATGCATTTTTAAGAACTGATAATGAATATCAGCATTTCGATTGCAGTTTCTCTGTACTATTTTATTTGGAGTGCCGGTTCGCAGGCGAAAACGAATTCTTTATAGAATTTATTCTGGTAATCTTTGTAGGTTGAAAATCGCCTTGAACTGACACTGTCAATCGTGGGACTCGAAAGCAAGTTATTCCTTGTTAGGAGGCAACCTTGAATCAGATTTCTTCGCAAGATCTTTTCGGATCTGTTGAGTTCGCTGAGAATCCCGAGCCGCGTGTTCCCTGTGTCCTGGTTGTTGATACTTCCACGTCGATGCATGGTCCAAGAGTCGATGAGCTCAACAAGGGTTTGCAATGTTATCGAGATGAACTGCAGGCCGATCCGCTGGCGGCAAAACGCGTGGAGGTTGCGATCGTCACTTTTGGCGGCCGTGTGACTCGGCTCGTGGAGTTTGTGTCCGCAACGGATTTCGATCCACCTGAACTTCAGGTCATCGGAGGCACTCCGATGGGAGAAGGCATTACAGTCGCACTCGACATGATCGAAGAGCGAAAGAGTAACTATCGTGAACAGGGTATCGCCTACTACCGCCCCTGGGCCTTCCTGATTACCGATGGTGAGCCCAACGATCATTGGAAGCCGGTCGTATCGCGAATCCAAGATGGGGAAGATCAAAAGTCTTTTTCTTTTTTCGCGGTCGGAGTCGAGGGCGCGAACATGCAGATCTTGGAGGAACTTTGTGTTCGAAAGCCGCTCTGGCTGCAAGGCATGAAGTTCCGCGAACTCTTTAGCTGGCTGTCGAATTCGCAGCAGGCCGTATCGAGATCGACGCCTGGCGACGACGTACCTCTTACTGATCCAACTAGCGGCCCTTCGGGCTGGGCAAAGGTCTAACTGTAATCGTGTGGCACCACATTGCACACAGCTTGCGGGGGCCTTCTCACCTAGCCGAGGACGGTCCCTGCCAAGACAGCAACGTCGTCAAGGTTCTGGGAGCTGATGCTTCCCTTTCTTTGCTCGCTTGCGTAGCCGACGGAGCTGGCAGCTCGAAGTACAGTGACGAAGGTTCTTCGATCGCTTGTAATGCGATCCTTGAGAATGCGGTCTCTTTTTTCAACGATCGCAAATCCTTCGAGGGCCTCAAATACGATGACATCATAGCGTGGTGTGAGGATGCTCGAAATCGATTACGGGCTGGAGCGGAGGTCCATGGATGCGAGATTCGGGAACTAGCGACTACACTCTGCGTAGCAATAGTGGCGCAAGAGTACTCCTATTTTTTTCAAATCGGCGATGGCGCCATTGTTGCAAAAAAAAGCGGTGCCTACGGCGTGGTTTTTTGGCCCCAATCGGGCGAATACGCTAATACCACCAATTTTCTAACTGCTGCGGAGTATAAACAGCACCTGGTTTTCTGGGAGTCTGGGACAGACTTTACAGATTTGGCAGTGATGACTGATGGATTGGAGAGGCTCGCTCTTCAATTCGATAATCAGACACCTCATTCTCCTTTTTTCCATCCTCTTTTCGACGCATTGCGCTCCTCAAGCGATTTAACGAAATTGAGCGAGGAACTCCTGAACTTTCTCGATTCTGATTCGGTTAAAAGTAAGTCGGATGATGATAAGACTATCATCCTGGCTTCTCGAATCTCAGAGGGGGGAAATGTTGATGATTGACTCCGAAGGTCAGTCCGTCGAAATAGGGAAGCAAATTGGCAAGGGAGGCGAGGGAAGTATTTTTGAGGTCCCGGGTGAAGATTCACTCGTTGCGAAGGTCTATCATAAGACACCTCTCCCGGAAGAACACAACGCTAAGCTTGAGGCAATGGTCGGATGTTGGTCGAACGAGATCGGTTCGATTGCCGCCTGGCCAAAGTCTGTTCTCTACGACTCTCGCAAGAGAAAACCTTGTGGTTTTCTGATGCCCAAGGTAGTTGGTGCCAGGCAATTGCACGAACTCTACGGAACGACAAACCGTCGCGCGCATTTTCCGGATGCTCAATGGCACTACCTTGTATTGGCTGCCAGAAATACGGCTGCCGCTTTCGATACTCTGCATAAAACTGGCATCGTCTTAGGAGATGTCAACCAGGGAAATGTCCTTGTGGACGATCAAATGCGCGTTCACTTAATCGATTGCGATTCGTTCCAGATTACTGTAGGTGGCAAGACCTATCATTGCCCCGTTGGAACCCCCCATTTCACGCCCCCTGAGCTGCAGTCGAAGAAACTTAGAGAGATCCCCAGAACTACCGACCACGACGGATTCGGATTAGCAGTCCTGACATTTCACCTCCTCTTCGTGGGCAGACATCCGTTTGCAGGTAGATATCGTGGTACAGGTGACCTAACGATCGAAAAAGCGATTGCCGAACGTCGCTTCGCCTTTTCTAAGAATCGGACGGAAACACTCGTCGACCCTCCGCCTGCATCGCTATTATTGTCCGATCTGCCAAGCAAGTTGGCAGAACTATTTGAGCTAGCTTTTCGCAGCGACGAATCTGACAGCTCGGGCAGACCCAGTGCACAACAGTGGGTAGATCAGCTCGACGCACTCATCAGACAGCGAACTATTTGCAATATCGAAGCTGTACACACCTACTATACTTCCTCGCAGAAGTGCCCATGGTGCCGGATTGAAGACGAGGGCGGCCCTTCCTTTTTCGAGCCCGCGGGAGGAACGTCAAGTGTCTCGAACGAGCGACTCGAAGCGCTAGACGTCAGGCTGCGATTACTAGGACCGTATTTGTTCCCCGATTTAACATCGCGCAGGCTGGAGCTACCAGTTCTGGCCCAAGAGAAAAAGGTCACGATTCCCCCGCCGTTGTCGAAACTCGACGGTGCCGCGGGAGTACTATTAGTTTCCTGTTGTTTGTGTCTCATGGGTGTTGCGTCCGGTCAAGCACTTATCCTAGGTGCAATACTCTCAGCAGCTAGTGGTTGCTATCTCATTTCTAGTAAACTTGGCAAAGAGAATAGAAAAGTCGTTTCAGAGTTTGGTAACAAATTAGCCCAGATCCACAATCAGTTTGTGCAAGTTGCCCGAAAGATTGTCGCTATTTATCTAAAGCGAAAATCTGGTTTCGAGATCGAGTCGTCAAAGTTTGACAAAGAATACGAGACATACAAAGCCAAAGGAGAACAACTTCAAGAAGTCCTTCGTAGTAGCAGAATGACTGGTAAGGACGACTTCCTGCGCGGCTTCCTCATCCGCGACTGCTTTCAAGATATACCGGGCATGACAAGCTCCTATGTTTCGATGCTGGAGTCGTTTGGGGTCGAATCCGCACTCGACATCGACGAGCTGACTCTGATGGGTGTTCCTGTCATCACTCCAAATATTGAACTGGAGCTCTTGCAGTGGCGATCCTTAATGGAGCAGAAATACGTGTTTAAACCAGCCCATGGAGTCACTGCGCAGCACTTAAAAGCAGATGAGAAGATGGCGACTCAGCGGTTCAAATTAATGCAGGCGCGCAGGGTGCTCATGGCAGCCTCTCGGCTCGATACCCATCTGAAAGTCGCAAAGAGTGAACTCGACAGAGGTCTTGCGAAACTGGATAGAATTTCCGCAGAGTGGCTAAAGGTTGCAAAATCTCTGCGTGATTTTCAGGGCCAAAGGCGGACATTAGAACGCGCGATCAACCGATCGATAGCGACCATTGCCGGAATAGCACTGGGTGTTCCGGTAATTGGGTTGCTTCTCTATCTCATGTTTCGATAGCAGAATCAGGATTCGTTTAGGCTAATCCGTAACGATTGTTATGGGATGTTATTTGCCGACTTTGATGCACCCTCGCACGACTGATAATCGGCTGATTACGATCCAAGGGCAAGATTGAGTACAATCGAATTGTAATGGCGTTAGCCAATCCGCCATCACTTGATTTACCTGATCAGTTGCGACACCAGGTCTTTATAGCTCACAACGCCGGTCAAGAGTTTATGAGCAGCATCTTCATACAAGCTGCGCCTATTCTGCTTCCTCGAGTGACGAGCCAAGTCGCCTTCGTTGCAACCATCGCCAATCCGCCTTGCGAGTTCGTCATCGACGAAGAGCAATTCGAAGATTCCTACACGTCCTTTGTAACCTCGTTGGTTGCATTTTTTGCACCGGCCTGGTTCATAGACTGTGGATCCAGCTGCCTCCGGTCGGCCAATGGATGTAGCTTCAGCTTCGGTTAGCTGCCGAGGCTGATGACAATCGGGGCAAAGCTTGCGAATCAGTCGCTGCGCGACCACCAATCGCAATGTAGCGGCCACCTGGTAGGGCTCGATACCCATATCGACCAAGCGCGTAATCACACCAGCAGCAGAATTCGTATGGAGCGTGCTGAACACTAAATGGCCGGTTAAAGCAGCCTTTACGGCAACATCGGCAGAATCGTAGTCGCGTATCTCACCGATCATGATAACGTCGGGATCGCTCCTCAAAACATTACGCAGCGCACTATCAAATCGAAGTTTGTCGGCCGAGTCTACTTCAACTTGAGCAACGCCAACGATATCGAATTCAACCGGATCTTCGACAGTTATGATCCGGCCTGGATTGTGAGACAGTCGATGTCTCAGGCCGGCATACAGTGTGGTCGATTTGCCGCTGCCCGTAGGGCCTGTAATAAGCACCATTCCCTGCTTCTGCCCTGTAACTTCTGCAAAGATCTTAGATGCGTCGCGCGACATTCCCAGGCGATTTAGCGTAAGCCGTTCTGCTTCCATCGCCAGCAGCCTGAGCGTGAGCCGTTCTCCGTGCGTAGTGGGCAAGCATGCCGAGCGAATTTGAATTCGGCGCTTCTCTGGCCCTAGGCTAGAAGTGAATTGTCCGTCTTGCGCCTCGCGTCGCTCTGCGATATCCATTTTTGAAAGCACTTTGAACCGACCAACCACAGGACCGTGCAATGCTCTAGGAAGCTTGCGCAGCGGTTCAAGTTGTCCGTCGATTCGAAGCTGTATCAATACAACGAGCTCCTCTGGATCGATATGAACGTCGGAAGCACCGCGCTCGTAGGCCGTGTTTAAGAGCTCGTCACACAAGGCAACGATATCTGGCGGTTCGATGGGGGGACCAGCTTTGTCGCTAACAGTTCCCGAAGCATCCGTCGGAACACTATCGGCAGAGGGCGGTTTTTTCCTGCGCCCCAAGTTGCGTACGATTGATCCGATCGACTTGCCGCCCGATGCCGTCCCGCCCGCCTCCAGTTCATCGGGCGATTCTGGGACCGGTGCTAACGTCGATTCTAATCCTGGAACATAGGCGGCTATCATCCATTCGGAAGAGTCCGCATTGCGAACGCGATGAGTAGGCATCAGATTGCCGGAGGCAGCCCACTTCTTCAACTTGTCCATCGGAAAAGGACCGTAGGTATTCTCATCACCGATATCAAAATACCACTGGTCGATCATGGCGGCTTGACTTCTTCCAGTAGAATTGCGGGCGTTCTTTCCGATTTCGATTCTATCGCCCAGACCTGACTGAAGCAAGAAACACTCAAATCCCAAGTTAACGTGGGGCCGAATGCTACTCGACCACCATATTCATGGCTCAAGAATCTGCTGCAGCAAGTTAGTCGGTAGAACTGCTTTATCTCCTCAAGTCGAAAGAGCTTTCACGGCATAGTCGAAGAGAGGCGAACCGCAACGGCTGCTCGGTTGCCGCTCCAATTACCACTAGCCAAGACCAATGGATCCAGAGAGGTGTACCGGTCCATCAATTTCAACCCCGAGCCCTCTAATAGCAGTGCCCTGGAACCATGGATCTCAGGTCAGGTCCTGAAACGAAGCTGCGATCAGATTGTGCCCCCTCAGGCTGCTAGCAATGCTACTTAATGCAAACCGTGGCAATAGCGACAAGCCGGCTTGTAGGCCTTTGTTAGGTCAGTGTAAAGTACCAAACGATCGTATCGGTTTCGGCTTCAGACCTCGTTCCAAAACCGAGTCGTCCCCCGCATGGATGCGGGTGTCTACATTCCAGGGAAGGATAACGTCATGCGGCATTTCTGCCAGCCGTACAAGCTGATGTGCTTTATCGTCTTGCTTTTGTCGGTAGCAAGCATCGATACGCACCTCATTCTGGCCAATTCGGCCGATGTCCAAAAAGAAGATCCTGTGAAACTCGAGGATCTCACGAAGCTGCAAGCTGAGTGTGCGAAAGAGAGAAAGCGCATTCAGCAGATGATCGCCGCACTGGAAGAGGAGAGTGATGAGCTGCCCCCTGAGTATCTGGTCACTGAACTCGATTTATGGGAGCGTTTGGAGCTGCTTGCCGCGCAGCGAAAGTCGACGCAGGAAGATCTCGTCGAAACGAAACGACAACTGCAGCTTGCAAAAGAACGACACTTAGAAATTGAGAGTGCCGGTACAGTCACCGCAAAGTCGCATTCTTTTCTAAAACTCGACGAAGCGCGTGACGAGATGATCGTGGCCCAGCGCGAAGTAGAAATGCTCGAGTTAGAGCTGGAGGCAGAAAAAGCCCTTCTACTCGACGCCAAGGATCAGTTGAACGACACCGAACATGCGCGGCGATCGATAGCCGAGTCTCTGGAAACTGCTGACAGTAAGGATATAACCTCACAATTACGCGAGCGTACCCTCTTGGAACTGCGTAGTCGTGTGCTCAAATGTGAAACAGCTCTGCATCGCGAAGGCTTCGAGTCGCTTGAGCAGAGCATGCTGTTGGCAGAAACGAAGGTTCAAGAGTTGCAAAATCGCGTTCGAGTGATGGCCCAGGGAGTGCAGTTTTCAGAAAAGGAACTCAAAAAACTCTTGGGGATCATCGACGAAGTTGAAAAGAACATTCAAGAACAGCTTGGTGAGTCTGATCGTCGACTAAGACGTGCCATGCGCAATCGTTCGCGGAAGGATTCCTCATCATCACCTAATACGGCGTTCGAGACCGCGAAAGATGAAACCCAGCTTCTGCAGCAAATTTTGATCGAGGTGAACGGAATCCGCGATTGTTGGCATCACCGCTATGCGCTCGTAAACGGCAAAGCTAAGCCAGGCGAACCCGACGAATGGCTTAAAGGCGCAACCGCATCGAAACGCCACATCGACCGACTCGCTGAGAAGCTAAGGTTGCGTATAGATTTGCGACAGAGTTCTTTATCTTCTCTTAAAGGCAAAGCTAGATCTGGAGAAATTGAAGACAAGCAATTGCAAAGTCTCAATAATCAAATTGCTGACTTGGAACGTGCGGTCGAGTTCTATTCCACCACCCAGGTGTTGGTGGCCGGAGGTCTACGGCTTTATGAACGGTTCATAACAGAGCTGGAATACCATCTCGACAAATTAACATGGGCAGAATTCGTCGAGCGAATCGAGGCTTGGGTCGGAGCGATTTGGTCTTATGAAATAACAACTATCGACGATAAGGCAATTACAGTTAGTAAGATTGTGTGCGGCATGGCGCTGCTATTCTGTGGTTATTGGATCTCTCGATTTGTCGCTGCTACGATTGCCTATCGCGTGCTGCCAAAATTTGGTCTCAGTGAAACGGCCATTGCTCCATTGCGCACAGTTTTGTTCTATGGTTTGCTTGTTGCGTTTGCGTTCATCTCACTTGACGTCGTTAATGTACCGCTCACGGTATTTGCCTTCATGGGCGGTGCGATCGCGATTGGCGTTGGTTTCGGCAGTCAGAACATCCTGAATAATTTTATCAGTGGCTTGATTTTACTTGTGGAACGTCCGATTCGCATTGGCGATCTGGTTAACGTAGAGGGCATCGATGCCAACATTGAGCAGATCGGCGCTCGCAGTACGCGGGTGCGAACCGGCTCAAATCTGGAAATTCTTGTTCCCAACAGCAAGTTCCTAGAGAACAACGTCACAAACTGGACGCTTTCTGACACGCGTATTCGAACGGTGATTACCGTTGGGGTTGCTTATGGCTCACCGGTTAAGTCAGTTATTGAACTGTTGAATTCGATAGTGAGCGACCAGGCAAAAGTTCTCGACAATCCTGCTCCCATCGTTTTGTTCAAAGATTTTGGCGACAACTCACTAGCCTTTGAAGTGCACTTTTGGGTCCATATGCGCAGAATGATGGACAGTGCTAGGATCGAGAGCGATATACGTGTGGAAATTGATGAGCGCTTTCACGAAGCTGGAATCACCATCGCCTATCCGCAGCGCGACGTGCACCTCGACTTGCAAAAGCCAATCGAAGTTCGTTTACGCGAGGCGACGAATCCAACCTTGAAAGTGAACCCCACGCAAGAAGCCGCCTGACGCAATCGACTGCTCTAGGCTGCCGTTCGCTTGGTGGTGCGAGAGAAGTCCTCTCCAAGCACGAATGCGTTTGAAGAGGGTTTTTGATTAGAGCCTCCGTCGGTCGCAACCAACCGGGCGACCTGAGAAGAACCTATCCATCCACGACGGCGGAAGAAGACCACCATTCCAGCAATCGTCGCGATCATGATGGCTAGGACGAGTGGATAGGCGAAAGGCGAACTTAGTTCTGGCATGCCCGCGAAATTCATGCCGTACACGCCTGCGAGGAAAGTGGGTGGCACGAACAGGCTCGTCATTAAGGTCATTACCTTCATCACTTCGTTGCTGCGATGGGCGACGGCTGACATGTATGTATTTGCTAGTCCCGTGGCTGATTCCCGGTACATATCCACGATATCAGCTATCTGAGCACAATGGTCTAATGTGTCACGGAGAAATCGCTCCGTTTGATCACTTACGAATGGACTGTCATCGAACAATAAAGACTGGACCATGTCACGCTGGGGCCAAACGCTGCGACGTAGCCAGAGCAGCTGGTTCTTCACTGTATGAACCTGCGCAAGCACCTCCGGGTGAGGGCTTTCCAAGGCGAGTTCTTCAAGCCTTTCCAGCTTCTCGCCCAGCTGCTCCAATACAGGATAGTAGCTGTCGACCAGTACATCGACTATCGCATAGACGAGATAGTCGGTCCCGTTGCGACGGAGTCGAGCATTGGGGTTTTCCATGCGTTTACGGATCGGTCGCAGTAGATCGTCGCAGTCTTGGTGAAACGTAATTACGAAGTTGCCGTCGAAGACCAGTCCAAGATGTTTTTGTGCGAAACTGCCCGATTTGTCGGTCGACATGCCATGAGCGACGACCAGTTGTTGATGCTCGAAGAGCTCAACCTTTGGTCGCTTTGTTTCATTGACCAGATCTTCCATCGCCAAGGGCGATATGTGATATCGATCAGCTAGCGACGCTAGCATCTCACCACTGCCAAGCCCCGCTACGTCGATCCAGATCGTAGCGTTTGGGTCAGTCTGTTCAGGGATCTCGGATACCGAATCATAGACTTGCGATTCAATACCGCTGCCCGTTAGCTGGGTGACGCGAATTAGTGTCTCACGCGCGTCATGAGACAGCACCAATGTGCCTGGTCGTGCGCCGGCGTTGGGATGTCGATTCTTAAACACCATGTTCTCCACAGCTAACAGTGGGATGACCATAATCTAAGGAGCGCAGATAGTCCCAACCACTTGTAGCTGCCGTCAAGGTCAGGTGTGGTTAGCTGGCATCGCACCCAGTCTCCAGCGTCGAAATATATGGGCTTTTTGGATGCATGTTTGCGTAAACGATCCATCTTGACTCGGGATCGCGATCCGGCCCAGAATCACCCGGCCCGATCGACGTCAATCATAGAACATTGGGCGCCTAGATCCGCTAGCAACGAACCGCGGCCAGGCTCGTCCAACAAGCCGCGAATGTCACAGCATCACTAACAACATTTCGGAGCGTCCTAGCCATGATTTTGACAGCTTTAATTCATAAGCGAAATCACACCGCTGCCATTCTGCTAGTTTTAGCCTTTTCAGGAGTCGCTCAAGAGTCGGCTATAGGTCAGCTACTAGGACACGAAGAGCAGACAGTGCGTTCTTCGATCGACGTGTTAAACGAAATCATGAGCATTCCCGCTCAGGCAATTCCGCAGCGGATGTTGTCTGGTGCCGAGGGGATTGCGATTATTCCCAATGTAATCAAGGGAGGATTTGTTATTGGCGCGCGGCGCGGTCGCGGTACTCTGTTGGTTCGCGCTGATAACGGAAGTTGGCAGGCTCCTGTATTCATCACACTCACCGGCGGCAGTATCGGCTGGCAGGCGGGTGTTCAATCGACTGATGTAATCCTGGTGTTCAAAACTAAGAAAGGCATTCAGGATATTTTCTCCAACAAACTTACTCTAGGCGTCGACGCGGCAGCGGCTGCGGGTCCCGTTGGTCGACAAGCCTCGGCCGCCACGGATACTCAACTCAAAGCAGAGATTTACTCGTATGCCCGAAGTCGTGGGCTCTTTCTTGGGGCATCTTTTGAGGGCTCGGTAATTCAAGTCGATGGCATGGCCAATGCTGCTTACTACCACAGTGCTGCCGGTCAGCCCGCAACAATCCCTCCTACGGCAATGCAACTCATTCAACTAGTTAATACTTACTGCTCAGGAACCGTTTCCCCTGTGCAGGCGACACCCGGTCTCAATACTCCTGCCGTCGTTAGCCAACCAGTGACTGCGGCTCCCCCATCGCCGACCCTAGCGCAAGAGCATTCAACACACGAATCCGATGTGATTCGCGAACAGCTCGGCCAAACTTCTCCAGAGTTATTCGAGCAACTGGACCCACAATGGCGATCTTACCTGGCGCTACCCGTGGAAGTTTTCTCTCAACACTCCCATCCCTCACTCGAAAAGCTTCAGGAGTCGTTGGATCACTACGAGGAGGTGCGGCAGAAACCGCAATACCAAAAACTGGCCTCAATGCCCGCATTCCAGTCGACCTACGGTCTACTCCGTCATTACATTAGCACGCTTGGCAACGACGAAACCCAGCCCGTTCTCCCGCCTCCTCCTAACACACGTTGAGTTGGCAACCCAAAGGCTGGTCCTTGAAGCGGTGCAGCTGCTGAACCGAGAGACGCCGTCCTCTCGCGGCTTGCCCAGCCTTACATCAAATTTCGGCCCGTAAGTTGGAAAACGATTTCTGGGAAAAAACTCTTCCTTTTTTTCCGTTGTCGGTCGTCCGAGAGTCTTGAAAACAAGCGGATTGACGTAGGCAGCGAGGAAAAAACTACTGCTATTGTTTCCCTGGCGGCTCGTTCTGGTCCGCCGCGCGGCGAGAATTCTTTCCCACCCCAAATGCGAATCGCACTGCAAATCCAGGGCGTCGCAATGGGCGCGCGGGAAACAAGTCGAGCGATTGTTTCCCCTCGCGTACACCGAGAGGGAAGAAATCCAAACGGCCCACAAGCAGTCGAATTGTCAAAGAACGCGTCGCACATGTGAACTCACTGCCGACAGCACAGACAATGTGTACAACGAAGTCTCAGTTCATTATCGATAACGAAGCGTCGCAAACAACGATCAAATTTGGCCACCCCCCGGGGCTAGAACGGTTGATCGTCCCCATTATCGCCGCTGCGATGCACTGACTTGTGTGCTTGGGGGGGGGTATTGTTTGCAATCCTGCCAGAGAGCAACTACAATTTGAGCAGAGTTGGCTAACTAGACCACACACCAATTTGTGAAACGCTAACGCTAAGGCACCACGAGTTTCAGCATTTTGGCCGCGAGCCTGCGGTTTGAGATGTGAGATTCGTGGTGCCTTTTTTGTGGCACCACTTTATGCACACCAAACAGTTGGGCAATCCACTCCTATTCGGTGAAAACACTTTGAATCGCTTTACGACAAACTCTGTCTTTGTAGCACTTGCATTTTCAGCCTGGGACAGCCTACCCGCCACGAGCCACGCCCAATCCATCCTTCGTCCGGCGGGCCTTAATCCCGGCGACGAGTACCGGCTGGTGTTCGTCACGGAAGGTAAGCGAGACGGCCTGTCTAGCAGTATCGTCGACTACAACGCATTCGTCACGGACGAGGCTATTGAACCAAACAGCATTGTCAATGGACTCGCAACCGATTGGTTTGCTATCGGTTCGACCGACGACGAGGATGCGATCGAGAACACAGATACCGATCCGTCACCTCCCGGAGAGACCGGTGTTCCGATCTACTTGGTGGATGGACAGACCCGTGTCGCTGATCACTACGACGACCTGTGGAACGGCGATTTACTACATCCCCTCCATCTGACGCAGTACGGTATCGCCCTAGAGAATACACATAACAATGTCTGGACAGGCACCGATTACTACGGAGTAGCTGGCGGGTTCGGCGGCCCACTCGGAACACTCACCCCATCGCTCGGTGCTTCTATTTCTCCTGTCTCGAGGTGGATCAACAACAACTTTACTTCCTCAGCCAGCGAGACAAAATCTTTCTATGCCATTTCATCCGTGCTTATCGCCATCCCCGAACCCACCACCTGCACCCTAGCCATAGCCGCGCTCTGCTTGGTGATGGGGAGGCGGCGGGGTTTCTGAGCTGGGTTTGGATGATGAAGCCGAGGGGATTTAGCGATTTGCCCAATCAGCATTGTTCTGCTGAACCTGTGCAGTTTAGCAGCCTTCGATTTTGCACTAGGCGATGTAACAGATTGCAGGAACGAAACTTGCAAAATGCTGTAAGTGTGTCTCACCGCCACAGATTGGCAATCCCCTTAACCTGCTGCGGTTGATTACACCTCCGCGAGTTAAGTCTTGTTGTTCTCACGAGGTTTATTTGATTCTGCCGAGGGATACGGATAGACTGACGGTAACTATTCCGACCCAGATTCTCAGCCGACCGTGCCGACGGTACGTTGAATCTGACAACGTTGCCATCTTTTTTTCTTTTTTCGGAGGGCTGCTCGTGCTCAAAGCACTCGTCTCTGCGATTTTTTTCTGTGTAGCCCTACTAGATACCGCTGTTCTCACCCCGGCTGACGCCGGCACTGTCCTCGATGCTATTGATTCCGGTTGGTACAACGAATTCGGATATCATGAAAACAACAACGAGAATTACATCGTGGGCAACACATTTAATCTGATAACCCACCGGGATTTCTTCCTATTCGATTTGTCTGGAGTAGGGTCAACAATCGCGTCTGCTGAACTGAGGCTATTCAATCACAGCCAATTAACGAGCCCGAGCAACGTCGATGGTTATATCAGCGGTGATGCGACCGAGACTTATGTTCTGTACGATGTCGATACAGCAATTGCTTCACTTACTTCGGGCGGAAACGGTCTAGTATCGCATTACAATGACCTGGGCAGTGGGACGACGTTTGGCTCCTATATCGCATCAGCTGCAGACAACGGGACTGCCATCTCGATCCCTCTCAACGCCGACGCGGTTCAAGCCCTGAACAACTCGACTGGTTCGTTCGCAATCGGCGGTGCCATCACGACACTGAGGATCGATCGTCCTTACCGAGAGCATCTGTTCAGCAACAGTCACAATCCGCCGAATTCAAGGCAGCTCGTGCTGAAGTTTGTCCCCGAGCCCACCACCTGCACCCTAGCCCTAGCCGCGCTCTGCTTTGCGGTGGGGAGGCGGGGGGGTTGCTGAGTTGCGTTGGGATGGGGAAGCCGAGGCTGGATTAGGAGTGCTTCCTGAATAGTGTGTGTAGTCTCTTGCCTGCTATTAACCAAGATTGGCGGACCACTCAGGATCGCTCGCGACCTAGTGGACCATTGGTTGAAGACGAATGGGAGTAGTGAAATCACCTCATATTTGGCGCTATGTGCGGTACCAGTTACAATGAGTCGTCACTTGAACCTGGAGTAACGTAAGAACGGGATTAAAGAAAACCTTAGTCCGCAAGAGGATTGGGATTGTCATTGGAATGCATTTACCAAGAACCACCACCAAGGTGGTTCGGGGGACTAGAGACAAGTGTTCGCTACAAAAAATACTCTCATATTCTGCTTGCTAATTTGTGCATCCTTCCTACAGATGCATCAATGCCTTAGCGCAGTGGTGACGTATAAGCTTGCCATAGATGGCGACGATTCTTTTGATCACTTTCTTTCCGCGGGTGGTGTCGTTCCCGCCAATCCTGATCCCGTCTTCGGCAATTTTCATGTACTCGGGGTTTACAATCTGGAGGTTTGGGTCAAGGTAACCGACAATGAGCTGGTTCCTGATTCTGATTTGTACGGAGGGCTGCTCCAATCTGCCTTCGACTTGAGCGACACTACAAACGCGATCCATTGGGAAGATTATTGTTCTACCGGCGTTGCCTGCTATCTTCCAATGCCTCCCGGTGTGTGGGGATCGGAAGCTCACCCTGACTTTGATATCCACTTTAAAGGCACTCGTGCCGATCAGGCTACTGACGTTATCGCTGAAACGGGTGCCATCGCTCCTGGCGATTACACTGCACAATTTGGAGACATCGGAGCCAACGAATGGACGCTGGTCAGTTCTGGCCGCTTTGCATACGATGGCACTCCCACGACACTGCAGCTAAAGGTGGCCAATCCATATGGAGGTGACATCGTCGTCGCTCATTTGGAAGGTGCTTCGATTGTCGGAGGAATCCCCGATCTTGTGATTGTTGATTCGCTTCGCATTAATATTCCCGAACCATCGTCAATGCTACAAGCAATACTCGTTGGGATCGTGATGTTGCAGCGAAGAAGACGTTGTTCCCCTGCAGTGGTTTGCACACCCGCAGTTGGAAACGAACTAAAGCTATCGTGCGTTCGGCGGGAAACGCTGAGGGGTCTTAGCCGAGACCCGCTTGATTGGTAGAGGGCAGCTCGACGTGTCATGGGTGGGCAGCAAATCCGACTGTTGCTGATCTGATTCCGACGTGTGTCAGGGCCTATCATGGAAAGCATCCGTGCTGTATGCGGAATACTATTCGTTTGGCTCGGATCGCTGGATTGGTGTTATTGGTAATGGCACATGGGGTGGAGCCCAATTTGCATCGTATTCATTCCGATTGGTGTGGCCCTAGTTCTTCGGGGGGCGTATCGCACATCTGATTGGAAGCCCATCGCGATTTCTGTCGCAGCCGCCATTCCTCCATTCGTTGCTCTGGCGTACCGCGGCTTCAGAGTGTGAGCCGTTAGGGTGTACTAAACCCGCAAGGACAGAAAGCGGTTCAAGTGCCGCACCCGCAGACGTCGCGAGGCATCAGGAACTCACGATTCGGCAGGACTTAGAAAAAGTGGGCGATAGAAGACTCGAACTTCTGACCCCTAGCTTGTCGAACCACTCTCGTCGAAATCGAAAAACGTCGAATCTGCGATAAACACCTATGTGCCACAATTTTACAGTATTGCATGTGTTGTTATTTCATCGCAGAAACCGGCAGTGTATTCGCGTAATTTGGATTGTGATCGAGTGGATTCGAGTAGGCTATTCGAAAATATTCGCTCCGTAGCCTAATAAATCTAGTCCGCGAACAGAGCTCTCGATCATGGCACATCTCGAGAGAGCATTACCCGCATTGCCATCGCGGTTACATTTTCAAGAGAATTCACCTACCGCTGCACCCGAGCGGACCCACCCTCGGCCAGCGCTTCGACTTCTAGCAGTGTCGCCATCGAGACATCGCCGGGGAACGTTGTCAGCAGCGCGCCGTGCGCCCAGCCTAGGCGGAGCGCCTCCTCAGGTTTGCGGCCACTGAGTAATCCGTAAATTAGGCCCGAGCAGAATCCATCTCCCCCGCCGATGCGATCGATCACATCGAGCTCCATCGTGGGAGTAACGAAAGTCTCGCCGTCGAGCCACAACACGGCTCCCCAATTGTGGCGATTGGTACTCTTTACTTCGCGCAGCGTGGTCGCCACGGCTTTTACGTTCGGATATTGCTGTTTCACTTGTTCGATCATCGAGAAGAAAGCTTGCGGGTCGAGCTTCGAGCTTTTCTCCACATCTTGCCCCTGGATGCCCAGGCTTTTTTGCAAGTCTTCTTCATTACCAATCAGCACGTCGACATTGGCGGCGATGGTTTGCATCATCTCACGGCCCCGGGCCTCACCACCATCCAGGGTCTTCCAAAGCTTGCCTCGGTAATTGAGATCAAACGAGGTAATCGTGCCGCTGGAGCGCGCAGCCTGCATGCCCTCGACGATCAACTCGGCAGTCTGGCCACCAAGCGCAGCGAAGATCCCTCCCGAGTGAAACCATCTTACGCCTCCTGCAAAAATCGATTGCCAGTCGAAATCGCCTGGCTTCAAGAGTGCGCCAGCCTCGTTGGCCCGATTGTAGAAGACGACCGGCGGGCGTACTCCCTGGCCGCGATCGCTGTAGACGGTGGCAATGTTGGGTCCGCGCACGCCATCGTGCTCGAAGTGCTTGAAGAAGGGGCGTACTCCCATCTCGCGGATGCGACTCTGCACCAACTCGCCAATGCCGTTGTCGACCATCGCCGTGGCCACACCAGTCTGCTTGCCAAAACAGCTAGCCAAATTGGCCGCCGCGTTGTACTCGCCACCGGAGACATGAACCTCCAGGCTCTTGCAACGCCTGAAAGGAAGCACGCCTGGGTCGAGTCGGTGGACAACCGACCCCAACGAGAGAAAATCGAGTTGGCACTGATCTTGACGAATATTAAGTGGCGTCATGGAAGTTTCCTCAGTCACTATCAGGTTCGCGGCTGCCAACCTGACCGCCGCGCAGTAGTTGCACAATTAGTACTATCGCGACGTATCCGCCAGCGAGAGCGAGCCCCGTCCCGCCAGCTTTCTTGATGATGGCCGAGATGCCAGCCGCAGTGGCGGCCACCACTGCGATGCCCATCAGTACGTTCCAGATGATGCGCGAGAGCCCTTGTGGTCGATCGTCGCCCATCAGCGATTTCTTGTTCATCATTAGAAAAAACGTGACGTAAGCGATTGGTAGCAACATTGCACCGATCACGCCGGCCACGATGGTCAACCACGCGCGTGTCTCGCCCTGCCACATCAGGGGCCACAGCACACCGTTTGCCGAAGCGAGACAGCCAATGCGGAAGATCCAGCCGCGGGGTGGTACGTCTAACACTTCGCAGACGACGAAGCCCGAGATGAGCATCATCAAGGAAATCGAAGACAACGTCATGCCGACCACGCCGATGCCGAAAATTACGTTTGAGAAAAAACGCCCTCCACTGCCCGACTCGTCGGCAAATAGTTGTTGCAGTGAGGTCGCCAGATCGTAAGTGTCACGGCGAACGAGCACCGCGGCTAGCTTCCGCTCAGCGAGATTCGGCTTGTCAGCTATGTCGTACTGGCCCGACTCAGCAGCAGCTTCGCGGGCGGCAATGATCGTTTCGTACTTGCTCTGCATACGTGATGGGACGGTCACCGTATTTCCGGTGACAACACAGCCGTCGGGCAGTTTGGCGTGGAACTGTGTGGCCGCGGCAATCACGATACAGCTGGTGGCCAACACAAAGGGAATAAAAGTACCTGTCGACATATCAAAGATAGTCAGGCCACGAAAGTCTTTGTCCCAGCCACGAGACAATAAGTTGTAGGGCAAGAGAAACGTCATGTTGATGCCAACCGCTGCGGCACCAGCGCTGAGCATCACGTCGCGCTGCTGGCTGACTATAAGGTTGCTCCAATAGGCCACCGCGGCTGGATCACCCAGCGCTTCGAGCAAGGGTCGAAACGTGTCGGCCGGCTGATAAAGCTGACTGAGCCTAGGAACGAATCCGACTAAGATCGCCTTCCAATCGACTCCGTCGCCCACCATAGACATTCGCAACACAACCCCAATAAAACATGCCACAATCACCGCGACCACGACCTTCAGAATTGCCTCATAGATCTTTACACCCACGCTACCGCTACCGTAGCTCCAAGTAACGAGCGTACAAAGCACAAGAATCGCGATTGAGACGACCCATTTTCCGGCTTCACTCGACTGCGTGCCCGCACTCAATGGTCCATCGCCCGTGAAAACGCCTGGCAGCAAGTTCTGCTCGAAGACCGCGAAGCAGAGCGAGTATTGAGGCAGTGACCAAACCATATTGGCCATTAATGAGGCCAGTAGCCACGACCAGCCGAGTACCGGGTTGATGTGATCGTTGATCGCTCGAAAAGGTCGCTTGCCTGTCGACAGAGTGACGTAGCTGATCGCGCTGAGCATGATTACGCCCAGCACCATGGCAAATGGCTGCAGCCAAATCATGCTTACGCCCGCCAGGATCCCGAGATAAAGACTGCTGCCCAGCGAGCCGCCACCCAGCGTCAAGGCACTTTGCATCCAGCCGGGACCAGAAAGCTTGGAGTACGTGGCAATCTTGGCCCCCGTACCTCTGGACTGAGCTTCAACAATCTTCTGCCGGTCTGACTCAATCTGTGAATTGTCCATGCTGCAAGTCCTTATTCAGTTCGCCGATTACGAAAAGAGGCCGTAAACGCCGATGCCCGCGATTACAAATGAGAATAGTACTACGAGGACCAAAACAAAGTTTTATCGAAATCCGTTGACGTGACTGCCCATGACCTCTCTCTTGTTTAGTAAGTAGGCCAAGCAAACGATAGTAGTGGGCAGAATGATGGCCCCAAGCGCCTGCGAAGCTAACATCACCCATACCGGTGGAGTTTGGAGTATAGGTACAACAAGTCCGATCAGACACATGGCCAGGATAATGACCTTGTCTGAATACCCACTGATTTTCGCAGACTCTCCGCGAAAGTCGTGTATCAGCCAAGGTACCGATACGACATTCGGGAACTGGGAAGACAAACCTGCTGCAGCCACACCGAATACGAATATTACCACTGCAAAACTTCCCGCGATAGGTTTCAAGAGCGGGATCATCTCGCGCACACTCTCAAGCCCAACGCCGCTCCCGTGCAGAGTTCCCGCAGCCGAAATCATGATTGCGGCGCCGATCACAAATACAGCTATGCTGCTAACAGCGGCATCGCGTTTCTGGGTTTTCAGTTCTTCGGGCGACCATTGCTGTTCATGGACAAGTATGGAACGCATCATAAGAACAATTGGAGCTACCGTAGTGCCAACCATACTGGCAGCCACCAGATAGCCCGACTGGCCTCCTGACAGTGCATTGCCTTGAGGTATTCGTGGGACAAGTCCTTGCAGGATCTCTTTGATGGGAGGCAGCATCGTAGCAGCGTTTGCCAGGAAGCAAATCCCCATAACTGCCGCCAACGTTGCCAGCAGGATCTCGAGAGATCTCACCGAACCCTTCAAAAGAACGCAGAATATAATAATGCTCAGCACGATTCCCCAATAAAGTGGAGCTATAGAATAACGGTCCCAGGTGAGTGACCACTCTGAGAGAACACCCGTCAGGATTCCCATGACACCCATGATGCTCGCGCTGACATTGATTGCCAGAGCAAACAGAATGAATAGCGCAACGATTGGGTGGATATAGCTGCGGATCGCATGTAGCGCCGTTTGACCACTGAAGATAGTCAACCGCCCAAAAGAGTCGAAGAGAATGTACGAGACCAAGCAAGAGAGCACTAGAGCCCAAGTGAGACTAGTGCCATGATCCGCTCCTGCCTTTACCATGGCAGTGACACTACCTGTGCCAATTGTAAACCCAACGAGAAAGAGTCCTGGCAGCAGCGATTCTAATAGTCTTTTGGGCTTCATTATTTTCAAAGGGTAAGACGACAGTCAGAGGCTGCCATCTCAGCGCACCATCTGCATGGTCATGCCTCCATCGACAGTCACCGATTCGCCAGTCATAAATTCGTTAGTGACTAACAATCTGACAACTTCCGCGACGTCTTCCACAGTGCCTTCGCGATGCAGTGGAATTCGATGCGCTAGATTGTGTTTCTGCTGATCAGGCGTCATTGCCTGGTGAAATCGTGTACGGATAATGCCCGGACTTACGCAGTTTACGCGGATATTGTCATCCGCCACATCTCGAGCCAACATCCTGGTGAACTGGAGGATAGCGCCTTTAACCGTGCCGTAAGCCACGGCACCCGGGCAGCCCCGAATAGCAGCCGCAGACGAGATAAGAACGATAGAGGCCTCGTCGTTCTTTCTAAGCCATGGCAATGCTTCTCGGCAGAGAAAAAATGCAGCGTGTACGTGCACTGCAAATGTTTCTAGCCACTGTTCCGGAGGGATGTCTTCAATCTTACCTGGTGCGGGTCCACCAGCAGAGTGTACCAAGATATCGAGGCCTCCCAGGGCACGGGCTGCCTCCGCCACGCAATGCTGCGCGGCATCCTGAGTTGCCAAATCACCAGGTACGAAGCAGCATCGACGATCGAGAGCCTCGATTTCGGCAACGAGTGTCTCGGTCGATTCATCAGCGTTTCGACCGGTGATCGCGATATCTGCTCCACCATTCGCTAGGTCGAGAGCAATTGCGGCGCCGATGCCTTTGGTCCCGCCAGTAATCAGAGCTCTCTTGCCTTTTAGATTCATTGCATTCTCAGGGTCATTGAATTTGACTGTTGTGAGGAATCAACTCAACCAGCCGCGAAGTACTTTCAGATCACGTCGCAGGGCATCGATATTGTCTTGTGTGCTGCCTTTTGGCAAATATTCCACGTGCAGAGAAATCGGCCCTTGGAAACCATCTCGTTGTACGATCTCAAAGAATCGAGGATCAACTCGTCCGGTTCCTAGTGGAGCATGCTTGGCTTTTCTTCCTTCCCACACGAAATCTTTTACAAATAGTGCCCCGATATGGGGCTTTATCACATCGTACAATACAGGCCAGGAAAGCCCTGCTTCAATCGTGGCGTGGCGAATATCAAAGGCACTGCCAATCTCTTCGGGTGGAACGTCCTTAAGCAAGAGATAGAGATCCCAGATCGTAGCGCCCACAAACTTTGCGTCGGAATGATTTTGGTACAAGGCGCCGATTCCTAGCTCTCGGTTGAGAGCAGCTAACTCGTAGACTCCGGGACGGATCTCTTCCAGCTGTTTGACAATTGGTTGCGTCAAATCATAGCGATAAAAACCCATCCGGTAGCTGTTTATGCCTAGTCCTGCAGCCGTCTGCAGGACTTTTTCTGTAAGCGGTTGGTCGGGGCTGAGCACATCGGAAGCCATCGTCGTAATTTCCAGGTCGCGCTTCTGAAGCGCCTCAACCAGCCTGGGCAGGTCGTCCTCGACTCGTTCCGGTAAGACATGACCGCCGTTTCGAACGGTGGCCTCGATGCCAACAAAACCTAGGTCCGCGATCGTATCGGCTAATTCGTCGTAGGACAGATCCTGCAAGAATTTCTCGAAGGCGCAGATTCTGTAGGACGGAACTACTGGGTCGCCGGCCGTGGCCGAAACTCCCATAACTGCACCCAGCGAAGTTGCTAGCATGGCGCGAGAGACGAACTCACGGCGGTCTATCGCTTCATTATTTGTTCTCACGACAACACCTCTCGATAGGCAAAGAGTAAACTCAAACGGCAGCCCTGCGGCAGCTTCAAACGGGAATCAAGACTTAGTCCGACCCGAGAAGATTAACATGAACAGGACAGAAGAGAGAGCCAAAAAAACGGCAGCGGGTTCCGGAATTTGAGCAACTGCTCCAAACGGCGCAATTAAGCCTTCCTGAGATTGCCAGATCAGAAAATCCCGTCCATCAACATCTCCATCACCATCCGCGTCCCCGTCGGCATGCACAGCTGACAGGGAGCCGTAGCCCGTTTCCCAGTCGGCAAGATCAGCGCCGTCCACTGTGCCGTCTCCATTGAAATCTGCAGCAAACAGGACGTCTAGCGACACGGCGGACGACTGATAATCGATGTTCCAGATGAGCCCAGCCTCCAGTGCAGGAAGACTTACTGCGTCAAAAGTTCCAGTTATCGAGTTCGCTGAGAGGATTTGGTACACGTCGCCAGCTTCTGGTTCAAATAGTCCACCTAAAACGACATCCAAGGCACCGTCGATGTCTGCGTCATCCAGAATATCTAGCGTTCCAAACTGCCCCAGAGAATCTCCCATGATCTCTATCGACAAGGAACCGGTCGCAGACTGGGAGTAGTCGCCGTCTACGTCAACGGCTCCCGATGCGGCCACCATCAGAGTACCACTGCCGGCAGCGCCCAGATCTAGACTACCGACTGGACTGACAGCAGAATCAACGGTCACAGTTCCACCACCGTCGACAAACACAGAAGTGCTTGACGTATCGCTCAGTGGCGTGGCAACGGTGATTGTGTAGGTCGCCCAGTCGAGTCCGGAATCGTCATTGATTTGTAGATTCACCGAACCGCTTTGCATCTCATCAAGGAAGGCTCCCAGATCAAGCACCCCTACAAACGTATCCGTCGTGTTGATTTCGGAGTCCCATCCTAGGTCGGAGAAGTTGAATCTGTGCTCTGGATCCATGTCAAACAATCTGACAAAGTCGGTGTCGACGAGGCCTCCTCCCTGCCTTAGCCCCAGGGCTACGAAGCCGTGAATCACTTGTTCACCGGCGTCCAAGACATGTTGGATTGTGAAAGCTACGTTTTGATTACCTGTAAGATCGTCGAAACCCGTTATCGGATGGGCCGACGAATTGAGAATCTCAGTCTGCCAGGCGGGATCGATGAAAGCGTCGTCGATGCTACCGCCGCCATCGTGGACGAAGTTGTCGATGTCGCCAATCAAGTAGTCTCGTAGCGATACCTTGTAGGCGTCGAGCGGAGCCAATTCTTGATCCCAACTCGAGGCGTCGTTCCAGTTTCCAGTGCCCGCCAGAGCATGAAACACTTTGATATCCTGAGAATCATTCAACTGAGCCTCGTAGAGGCTTGTCGTCCCGCCTGCAGTGACCGGTACACCATGCGAGTCATAGTTTCCTGATGGTTGCGGGCCAAACGTAGTGTCTTCGATGATGGTCCCCGTTGAGCCCACGAGCCAGTTCTGCGCGGTAGGTGGGTTTTGAACTCTGAACGTATCTGCCGTTGAGTTCCAAACAACCATATTGGCCCCTGACCAGCCATGAGATGTGCCAAAACTGCCTCGGAACCGTGCGTTGATGGCGTCTCCCTGAACGGTCACGTTGTCGAACAATGTTCCTGATGCCCAGCGCTGGTGAGGACCAGTATCGCTATTGGCATTCGTGGCGATTGAGTTTTGAAAGACATTCGGCCCGGCTGGCCTCGTGCTATTGTTCACGAAGTCGTGCCGTCCTTCGTCTGCCTGAGCATCGGTTACGAAACCCAATTCACCGCTTAAATCATATGTGTACCTGCGCGACCCCGTGATCTGACTAACTGGAGTTTCACTAATCGCATCGTCGACAGTAACCCACTTCGACCCTGGATTAGCAAGCACCGCAGAATCGCCGAAGTGTGCAGCGGCGATATTCCGCACCCACACGTTTTGGGCGCGATTGTCATTCTGTCCATCTCCGATAGAGATGAATTCCCATGCGTGGTCCTCATCAGTAGCTGAAGTGAAATCGGTATCACCCCGAAGATTCTCGATCCCGATGTTCTCGATGGCTCCGCTCCAGGTGTATTCTCGAATCGTCCCGCCCCCGTATTGAAGCTCGAAAGCATTAGCCAGTGGAGCGTCCAGAAAGATTCGGTCCCCTTCGATTCGAGTAATAACGCGATCGTAGCGGATGTTCATCGTTCCAGGCTGCCATGGCGGATCGCCATCGGGTGGGTTGTCCATGCCGACGTCATCGATCCAGGATTGAGTGCTGGGACGCTCAACACGCACGGTATCGCCGACAGAAAAGCCGGAAGTTGAATCTACTCGAAAACTACGCGATCCGGCTGGCACAACCTTATCGATCATGTTTCGCGTTGAGCCAACGTTTGAACGACTTCCGTTGCCGTAAATCCGAACTAGGGGTCGCTGGTTAGGATTTGTGCCTCCTGAAAGTGGATTACGACCGTGCAGAATGGTACCAGCTAAATCACGGCCTTCGCCTCGCATTACGACGCCGCTAGCGCGAATTTCAAGTTGGCTATCAATGTCGTATGTACCCGCCTGCAACAACACGGCACCCCGATAGCCGTCTGCGCCCAATGGCAACGCCGATACTTGATCGATCGCCGCTTGAATACTTGCCGTGTCGTCTCCTGAGATGGGAGAGATCGTTACCGTAGTGGAAACGTCGTCGGGGATCAGTTGAGAACCTCTGCCTTGGTATCCCACATTGGAAAAATCCAAAATGTGATCCCCTTCGGCATCGGGAATATAAACAAGCCGGCCCGTCGTGCCAGTTTGCACCCACTGGCTCTCAACTGAATAGCAAGGCAACGGCAGGATGAAAAAGGCCACGGCGGACAAGAACCGGACCGCAGGTCGAACTCTCTGGAAACTGAGACAGTCGTCGATCAAGAAGCACCCTCTTACGGCAAGCGTCGAACGACGCCTTAAGGAAAGGAATCTATAATCCTATTAGAACCTCACCAATCCTTTCCTGCACGCAGAAAGTTGGCAATCCGATTATTGAGATCGCGCTTCCGGAATTGAGTCAACGCTCGATCATGCTAAGTACTGAATCATAGATGTACTTCGATTGGTAACTTAGATATTTGACCCACCGGAATCACTGCCCACTGGATGACCGAATCTCTTCAGCTCACGAGGTGCCGCCAACATGCTGGTAGGCGAGGAACTGAATCCACTCAGTCTGAGAATTCTGAAAAACAGAATTAGATGCCGAATTTACGGATATGCAGGAAGTCCAGATCATTTAGAATTTACGGAACAGGATTCGGAAAAAACAATTTGACCGTATTAGGTCAGCACTTCTTTTCTCGTGTTACCCGAGGCGTCATGCTTCACATAGCACTTCTTGTCGAGACTTCGCGCGAATACGCTCGCGGTCTGTTGCGAGGGATCGCGAGGTATCACCAGATCGAAGGTCCCTGGTCGATCTTCTTCGAACCGCACGGACTAAATGCCCCGCCTCCCGCCTGGCTTAAGAGTTGGCAAGGCGACGGCATCCTGGCTCGGATTGATGACAACCGGATGGCCGACGCGATCCTCAAGACGGGGATCCCAGCGGTCGACGTCAGAGGCGCCCTCCAGGATTTGCCTCTGCCGTTCGTAGGAGTAGACAATCGCCCGGTCTCGAAGCTTGCATTTCAACATTTAGTGGATTGCGGACTGCGACACTTTGCCTTTTGTGGCACACCCCGGGGAGAAAACCCTAACCAGGATCGCCGCTGCGACTACTTTGTTGAGCTAGTGGAACAAGCCGGCTACCACTGTGACGTCACCGTCGGTAGATCCAAGAAAGGCAAGTCTCAGACTTGGGAGAAGCAACAGCAGCAATTGGTCCAATGGGTGGAGAAACTACCGAAGCCAGTTGGAATTATGACCTGCCATGACGACCGAGGTCACGAAGTCTTGGATGCTTGCAGACGGGCTGAGTTGAACGTGCCCGATGAAGTGGCGGTTATCGGAGTCGACAACGACCCGCACCTATGCAATCTGTGTACTCCTCCTCTGACAAGCATTGACGTCAACTCCAGCCGGATCGGTTTCGAGGCGGCAAGGATTTTGCACGAGGCTATGAAAGGCAAAGTTGTTCCGGGAGAAGCCGTGCTGCTGGGTCCCCCCCGAGGGGTTGCTGCACGGCAATCTACCGACACGCTCTCGGTCGAGGACGAAGATGTTGCCTCCGCTATTCGATTTATCCGGGAGCACGCGGTAGAAGGGATCCAAGTAAAAGAGGTACTCAGGCGTGCGGGCCGATCTCCTAGCACTCTGGAAAGGCGGATCAAGAAGATCCTCGGCCGGACAATCAAGGCCGAGATCACGCGAATCAGGCTCGCTCGAGCCAAGCTCCTGCTTTGCGAGACAGAGCTACCGGTCTCGAAAATCGCTTTGCGGACAGGGTTTAGCGAACCAAAGTATTTCTGCGATGTGTTCCGCAAGAATGAAGGCAGCACTGCCACGGAATACCGCAATAAATTCCGCGATCAATATTGATCCGCGAATCGAGCACAAGATATTTAACAAGAAGTAAATCTGTCATTCCAGGCTGCTGCCGGCCGCTATTCACGGCCGACAGCTGACCTAGGAAATGACTCGTTCACATGGGCTTATCTACGTCTACCCCTACCCGCCAAGGTAATCATCGCCCCCATTAGCAGGACAATCGAGGAGGGTTCTGGGATTGACGTTTCAATCATGATGTTCGAAAAGTCGATCCCATTATCAGGCGTGTCTGGAGAATTTGAAGTCCCAAATCGTCTCGAATTGACGTGGAAGCCAAGCATGGAGATAACATTTGAGTCGAATACGTCCGTATTTACGTATGTCGCTCCTCCTAGCGTCCCCACAAGTCTCATCTCGGTGGCGTTGATCCGAATAATTTCGAACGAACCTGTGTAAGTTGTATTTGGTTCCCAGAAGTAACCTTCGTCAGGTCCGCTAGGAGAGACTGAGGAGAACTGGGCCGTTGTAGCCATCAATCTGCCGGTGCCATTAAAGGTGTTTGGCGAATTATGTTTACGATAATTCAGATCCGAACTTGAAGCGTTGGGGGCGTTGGGGTCATCATAAACGTCCATATCCAACATATATCCGGGCAAGCTAACGGTGCCAGGTCCAGGATCGCCGTTGGGATCCAGCACGAAGATGCCTTGACCATAAAGGGGGTTCGGGTTACTCGAGGAAGCCGAAACGTTGGCGTTCAATCCCGCCTGTCCAAGAGAGTCAAACAGTCCGACTCGAAACGCCGAAGTGAAACTGCTCGACGTTCCGACGTTGATGGAATCCGGAGTCGTGAATGTGTAGGTTGCTCTTACGCCTTCATGAATGGCCAAAGTCTGGGCTGGAAAAATAGTGTGAATTCCGCGACCCGATGTGCCAGTGACCAACCCCAACGATCCGACTGAAATTTCTTTCCCACTGGAGGAACTGGAAGTCCACCAAGGTGTGTCCAGCTCTCCGCCCTGACCAGTAGCGTCGAAGTCGCCGTCAGCAAAGCTGTCGTCAACGATCTTCGTGTACATCCGTGACGCTTGAAGAGATGTGGTGAGCAGAGACGCCAAGACGACGATGCTCAAAGACAAGACAAATTTGTTGCTTCCTGTGATCATTAGAACAACTCCCGGTTTAGAAAATCGGACACTAAGAAGTAGTTATCAACTTCTTCTCTAGAACTAAATTGACAAGCTCCGTCCATGGAGGATAGGCAGTGTTATGCCTCTATCACCCATTGAATCCAAGAATTGCAAGCCGAGCAACCTAATTTTCCGGATTTTGATTCCGATTTTTTACAGAGCGCCTCGTTCTGGTCGCCGAGTGTCACTGACTCTTGACGAGAGACTCAGCGTCTCGAATGATTACTCACAGCTAGAGAGTAGTAGAAGAATGTTATCGATCAGCAACAAGTCTTGTGTTTCGACGAACTCATTCAGGAATGGCAGCTGCCTCTAAGCTTTGACATCCTGAAACAAGTTTCCAGCCAGTAATGGATAGCTGGCACTCAGAGTGTTCTGTACAAAAAACGGAATCAAAATCTGAATTATTAGGTTGCTGGATTTTCGTTGCACAAGCAGAATTAGGGTATGGGTTCTTGTTTAAACCTTTTTCACTCTGGCTGTCTGTCAACCGTTTGATTGATGCCGTGCCTGACAGGCAAATGCTTGTACGCGACGAACACTACTTTTCCACTACTTTTCAACCTGAGACACTCGGAAAGGCCTGTCCCCATGACAACATTCCAAGCTATGGGCTGCGTTCTGGTCAAAAGACTTCGGTGGTTAGCAATCTCTTCAATGAGGCGCGCTGCTCTCGTTCTGATGGCGTCACTCACAGTCATTATATTTGCCTCGCAGTGTTCCCACGCAGTCGTTGCGATCAGCGATGGCTTCGGAGACGGGGATCGAAATAACGACGGTATCGCGTTTGAGGAGAGCGTGGACGTGCCCGACACAACAGATCCGAACGACGCGGCTCACGACGGATTCTACGAAGCAATTTCTGGCGGGGGCTCGCCAGCAGTGTTCGACCCAAATACCTTCGTCCAGGCAGCCACAGTGGCTGATAACATCAACGACAAGGGTATTCGCTGGACTGGAACTGGGGGGATAACCAGTAGTGGCGATGTAAGTGCCCGCCCGCGAATCATTGACGACACTGCTGGCGCGCTTCCAGAAACAGTAGGTAATCAAGGATTCTTCAACGCCATTAGCGGCGAAACACAAAATATCCCTGCTCTCGACAGTGGATTGGCGCTCGGCTTTGAATCCGCAGGACGTACTCGCTCCATCTCTGGTTTCTTTGAAACCGATCTGGACTACGACAATGGCAAGCAGAGTACCATCACACTGGGACCAAATGTTGATGATGAAGTGAAAGTCAGTTTCGATTTTCGAGTATGGATGAGTGCCCCCAATTTTAATAGCAACGCGAATAACCACGCCCCTTCATACGGCACGCTCCGTTTTGGCATTCATGAAGATGCCGACGACGAATTGGGGGATACAAACATTGCTGCTGGCCCCCCTTCCGATCCCAATGATATTAATAGTGCCCCAATTCCGGTTGATTGGGGAGAAGAAGACGGATGGTTCCGGGGTGATCGCCCATTTGCTGACGCAAGCGGCGACCCAGGCTGGTTCGTCCGCATGCCTCTGGTAGATAAGGACACACCTTTTGATGAACTATTTGGTCCTTTTCCGGACGGACAAGCTGGCCGCATTATCGAAGAGACCAATCCGAATGAAACCGATCTGTTCTTGGCTGGAGCAGGTACAAATAACGGCGGCGACACCCAAACCGTCGCCGTGGCCAGTCAAGATCCGAATAACCCCAATTTCGTAAACCTTAGTACGTTAAAACGCTATAACCTGTCGCTGTCGCTGAAGCGATTTGACGAAGCAGGCGGCGTTCTCGACCCGAACATGGGCGGGAGTCTCGACCCGAACGATCCAGGGGATAATATCGTAGCCACTTTAACGGTCAAAGACTTGGATTCGCTGGATGAATGGTCGATATCCGGATTCAACACGCTGATTCAGGATCCGAACGAACCGACAGATCCTGATTTAGGTTTCGATAGTGAGGCTTGGGACTACTTTTCCATGGATGTGGCCGGTACGTCGGCCGGGGAAGATTTTGACTTCTTAATCGACAACTTTATGGTCGAAGTGTTTGGAAGCAATGAAGGCGATTACGTTAACGACAGCGCCGATTTCGATGGCAACGGTATTGTGGACGGCCTTGACTTCCTCAGATGGCAGCGTGGCGAGACGCCCGAGAATGGAAGTTCAGCGGAACTCGCGCTTTGGGAAGATCAATATGGTCAATCCGTGCCTCTCTCGGCAGCGGTGGCGGCTGTGCCCGAGCCAAGTTCGTTACTGCTAATGTTGCTTGGGTTGTTTGGTCTGAAACTTAGCCCCAGTTTCTCACGTAAGACCTGACGTAGGGAAGAATAACTTCTGGCTGTCACTAAATGAATGCGAATCAGATAAATTTGCGATAGCCCGAAGTTTGTAATCCGGATTTCGCTGCGGGCGAAGATCGGCTTGGAGCCGCTCTTTGCCTGGAGTAGGCCGGGGTGATTTGACTGCAATTGCGGCGTGTTTGATAGATTTGTCCGCAATCGTTAGTGTCCCTGTTGAATATTACAGGACTGGTTAGAAGAAGCGATTAAGTAGTTTATTGGGTCATGCGTAATAGGGACATCTGAGGACTCCTTGTGTGAAACTCGACGTCATGGAGATTGGAACAAATGGTAAGTAATAGAATTCAGCCTAGACCTCGATTGAATCAGCCAAGTGGTTTTACTCTTGTAGAACTATTGGTCGTTATTGCCATCATCGGAGTGCTCGTTGCGCTGTTGCTGCCAGCCGTACAGTCGGCTCGGGAAGCAGCACGGCGAATGCAATGCCAGAACAATCTCAAAAACATCGCCCTTGCCGACCACAGCTTTCATGATGCCAAAGGACACTTTACCGAAGCGCGAACCGGACCTGATTCAACTCGCAAGATAGCCTTGCGTCCCTTGCGCACCACCTTGGAACGACAGGGGTACAGCGCCTTTGTCCAGTTGCTTCCGTATCTGGAACAGCAGCCGCTCTACGATCAGTTTGACCTGAAGACTCCAGATGGCCTTTGGCCAGCCAGCGAGTTGTTTGGTCTTAGCGGTGAATGGCACGAAGATTTTCCGCAGCGAGAAGAAGCAATGGCAGTCCGCCCGGCGATTTTTGTGTGTGCCTCTAGCGGCGATTTATCGCACACTACTATTCTCAATTGGGATATTCCCCCTGCCGTTGGGAATTACGCGGTCGTGGCCGGCCATCGTGGTCTGATTTTTGGCCAGTATGGGGTCGATGCCTGCATGCTCAAGCACAACAATACGGGCATCCATCTCTATGGCGGAGGCAAAGCCTGGAATTCGACGGTGTCTACCAAGAAAATCACCGACGGCACAAGCAATACGATTTCGTTTGGAGAGGTGATCGACAGTCACTTGGAAGAGAGCTCCAATATCTGGACCTATTGCCTTCGCTACTTGGATACGTTCCGCATGACCGACGTGGCAATGAACACGCCTCCCAGCATTGTTGGTGCACCAAACCCCGGCGAACCTGCTTGGGCAAACATAAATGGTGCCTTTGCCAGCCGCCATCCGGGTGGTGCTCAGTTTGCCTATGCCGATGGACATGTGGGGTTCATTGCAGAGGACATCGATTTCGATACCTATCAGCAATATTCCACTATCGATGGTGATCCTGAAGTTCTGGATCCTGACGATGACGACATTATTTGTACTCCAGCCAATGGCTGGTGAGCTTTTTGTCTCACGTTGTTGATCGTATACGTGTTTAATCCACAGCTCAGCCGAAAATTTCTTACTGGATGAATCAATGTACATTTGCAGCGTCACCTGGATGGCTTTGTGTGGCGTAATAGTTGTATGCGTATGTGGCTGTGGTGAACAGCAGACGCGATTGCCGGTGGCAGGCAGAGTCTTAATCGATGGCGAACCCTTGACGACTGGCTCAATCCAGTTCGTCCCTGAGACGGGACGCCCTTTTGCCAGTAAGATTCTCGAGGACGGCTCTTTTCGGTTGGCGGAATTGTCGGTCGCAAACGAATCTCAGCAGCCCGGTATATCCCAAGGCAAGTATCGGATTGCAGTCTCTTCAGCTGAAGTCTTGGGTGAGGATCGCGGCGATATTCTCCGTCATGTCCCGGCGCACTATGCAGACTTTCGTAAGTCAGATTTAGAGGTGGAGATCACCGAATCGCAGGAGAACTTGATTATCGAACTCACGTGGGAAGGCTTTGAAGAAACTGAGGAAGTCGATGAAGCTGAGGAGACTGAGGAAGTAGAAGAAGAAGAAACGGCAGAGGCGGTTGCCGAGGGATCGTCGATTGAAGCAGCAGTCCAGGAGACGGAGGCGGCGAAGGAAGAATGACCGACTCACAGAACAAGATCAATTTGCATTGCATTTTCCGATTCATAAGCTCCTGTCAACTTCGATGCTTGGTTCAAGTCTCGTGCGCGGCATCGTTGCTGATCGTCTTGACAGGATGTGGTGATGGTCGACCAGCACGCGTTGCCGTATCCGGGAGAGTCTTGATTGACGGCGAGCCTTTGACGCTAGGAATTGTACAGTTTGTTCCGGAGGGCGCGAGGCCATCCGCAGGAAAGATTGGTCAGGAAGGCCACTTCACCCTGACTTGTTACGACGGAGATGACGGGATCGTCCCGGGCACTCACCGGGTGATGATCTCCGCTAAGGAGATGATTAGTGAAAGCCAAGCCAAATGGCTTGCTCCACCCAAGTACGCCGACTTTCGCAAGTCTGGATTGAGTTTCGAAATCACCGAACCAACTGACGACTTAACTATCGAATTAACATGGGATGGCGGAAAGCCTTTTGTTCAGTAGCGGAATTGAGACGGCAACAATGATTGGAAGAGAAAACAGGATCCAACTTGCTCGGTGGCGCTGCGCTTTCGCGGTGGCTGCTGGGTTGCTGCTTCATACTTCAGCCGATGCTACCGATTTCTTTGTCTCGTCGGCTTCTGACATTACTACTGCTTTAAGCTCTGCGGGCCCTGGCGACACGCTAATCATGACTGATGGCATCTGGAATAATCAGGAGATCAGCTTTGCCGATGATGGCACTTTGGGAAATCCCATCACATTACGGGCCCAAACACCAGGGGGAGTGATCCTCAATGGGGATTCTACGCTAGATATTTCGGGCGATTATCTGGTTGTCGACGGCTTGAGGTTCGAAGGTGGCGCACTCTCCGACGGTTCCAATGCCATTGTGGAATTTCGCGGTTCCAACGGCGAAGCAAACAATAGTCGATTCACCAACTCGGCCATCATCGGCTACAACCCGGCCAGTGTCGACGACCGGTACCACTGGGTGGAACTCTTCGGCCAAAACAATCGGGTCGATAACAACCGTTTCGAAGATCACGATCACTCGGGCGTTACGGTCGTCGTGCGGCGAGATGATACTTCCGCCAACTTGCACCTGATCGACCAAAATCACTTCGTCGATCGTCCGGAACCGGTCAATCCAAGTAGTACTAATGGCTTTGAAACCATCCGCATCGGCACCAGCCATGAGTCACTCAGCAATTCATTTACGACCGTGGAGAACAATCTGTTTGAGCGCGTCGACGGAGAAATTGAAATCATCTCCAACAAGTCCGGGGAGAACATCTATCGCTACAATACGTTTCGAGAGTCCAAGGGCACTCTTACGCTAAGGCACGGAAACGATAATCGGGTAGAAGGCAACTTCTTCCTCGGCCAAGACAAAAGCGGGAGTGGTGGAATTCGCGTCATCGGCGAGAGGCAGACGATCGTCAACAACTACATTGCGAATGTTGACGATCGCGCCGATGGCGCAATTTCCATTTCTGCGGGAGATCCGAATTCGGCTCTAAACCGATATTTTCCGCCGAATGATGCTGTGATTGCTAACAACACCATCGTTAATACATCTGGAGCCATGGTGACTTTTGACCATGGCTTTGGAGGAAGCGATCGGACATTCCTCGCGGAAGACCTGACGGTCGCGAACAATGTCTTTCGTAGCGATGGCCCGACGATCTTCGAAGGTACCGAGGGTACAGGTTGGACTTGGGAAGGCAATCTCGCTTTTGGGGGTAGTCTGGGACCTAAGACGGGAGACCCTGGAATTACGGTCGATGACCCCGAATTACAACTGGATTCGGATGGCATATGGCGATTGGGTTCGATGAGTCCGGCGATCAACGCCAGTGTCGGCGATTACAGCAGTTTGTTTACCGACGACATGGACGGCCAGGCCCGCATCGGAATTTTTGACGTGGGAGCGGACGAATATTCTTTGGCTTCGATCGTACGAAAGCCCTTACTGGCAGCTGACGTAGGCCCAGACTGGCTATCTGGACCTGATCCAAACAATGGAGGAGGTGGAAACGGCGGCGGCGGGTGCTTTGCGACCGGTTGTGCCATTCAGGCTGAAGATTTTACCTCCATACTCGATCCCGACGGGAACGGCCTAATATGGACAACAGTTGCAGATGTAGATGCATTGGGTGAACAAGCGTTGCAGGCTCCTTTAGGTGATCGAGTCGACCTACCGGCAGAACTTCACGACACGATTGCCGTGTATGATCTTACATTCCAGCAAGCGGGGACCTATCGGGCTTACTATCGAGCCAAGGGCTTTGATAGCAGTTCAGATAGCATCTATGTCCCTGACGATTTTGACACCGACCCTGACAACTCTGAGACGACAACAAGCGATGGCACTTACCTATGGGAGGTAGGTGACACTTTTACTATCACGGCGCCAAATGTTGGGATGCCATTGGAATTCCGCATCGGAATGCGCGAGCAATCGAACCATTTCGATGCCTTGGTGCTTGATCTTGATCTGTCACTAACACCGGAAGAACTCGATGCACTGTTCGACGTTGTCTTCGATGCCGCTGATTTCGACGAAGATGGCGATGTTGACAACGACGATCTGATGGCCTGGGAGACTGGCTACGGCATTACGTCCTCCGCCACCCGTATGGATGGAGATGCTAACGAAGACGGCGTAGTCGACGGCCAGGACTATCTTATTTGGCAGTCCGAATACACGGGTCCGGGATCGCTTGTGGCGTTAGCTACTCAAGTTCCCGAACCGACAGGCATCCTACTAATGGCGCTAGGCATTCTTGCCTGGCAGGTACCCATCAGAAACAGCAATCGATTTAGTTGCATTAGAAAAAGGAGGCCCTCTCATGGCACCGCGTAAGGAAACTAGACCTCCAAGTCGCAGAGAGTTTTTGAAAAAATCAGCCCTCGCGGTAGCGGCAACGGCTCCGTACTATGCTCCGGCTTCGGTATTTGGCGCCAGCGCGCCCAGCAATCGTATCACGATGGCTTGCATCGGCGTGGGAAATCAAGGCATGCAAAACATGCAGCGATTCCTGAACTACGACGACTGCCAGGTCTTGGCAGTGTGTGACGTGAATCGTGGCAGCTATGGCTATAACAACCCCAAGCATTTTTACGGTCGAGAGCCTGCTAAGAAGCTTGTCGAGGAGCAATATGCTAAGCGGACCGATTCAGGATCCTACAAAGGCTGCGATGCTTACAACGACTTTCGAGAAGTTCTGGAACGCGACGATATTGATACGGTAGTAATTGTCACTCCCGATCACTGGCATAAAGAAATGACCGTTCGCGCGGTGGAAGCAGGCAAAGATGTTTATTGTGAAAAACCGCTAGGACTAACGGTTGCTGATCAACAAGAGATGGTTAAGGCCGTACGCAAGAATAAGCGGATTCTTGCCGTCGGTAGCCAGGAAAGGTCGAATCCGAACGCACAAAAATTGGTCAAAATCGTACAAAGCGGTGCCATTGGTGATATTCAGAGGGTGAGAGTGAACGTCGGTCGCCATAACAAAATCGGTCCCGGTCCTGGATGGGAGCCGATGCCTGTCCCAGAAGGTTTTGACTATGACATGTGGCTGGGACCGGCACCTCAAGCGCCCTATCACAAGGACCGATGCTTGTATCGTTTTCGTTTCAATTACGATTACGCCGGCGGGCAAGTCACTAATTTTGGCGCCCACTCTCTTGATTTGGCGCAATGGGGCCTCGGTATGGATCAGAGCGGCCCGGTAAAAGTCAAATCCGTCTATGCAGATTATCTCCCTAAGGGAAGCCTCTTTGACGCCGCTACACACACGAATTTTATCTGTGAGTATGCCAACGGGGTCGAATTGGAATGTGCTACGGCGCATCCCTCGGTCCGCTGCGTCTTCGAAGGTACTGAGGGGATTGTAAGAATCGATAATCAGGGCCGTAGCTTTGTCACGATTCCACAAGGTATCAAGGCCGAAATGTTTGGTCCTGATGTTCCCGAAGTTTATGCGAGCAACGATGATCACCAGAGAAATTTCATCGACAGCGTCAAGTCACAAACCGACCCTGCTGTGCCCGTCGAAGTGGGACACCGCAGTGCTACAGTCTGTCATTTAGGCAATATTGCCATGCGACTCGAAACAGAGCTCAATTGGGATCCGGCGGCAGAGCAGTTTGTGGGGAGTGACGAAGCAAACGCTTTGTTACACCGACCGGAACGCGAATCGTGGCATGTGTGAATATGTGGACGATTCGGATAGAGATGAAGAGTCAGGAAGCTGCATACTTAAAGAAAGCGAAGTGATTTGACACCCGAGCAGGAACAAAAGAGTATCGTCTCACAGCAGGTAGGATCCAAGTCCACAGACATTCGTCTACGTGGGGCGGAGCTCTACTTCCTGCCTGTCCAGACTCGTGTCCCGCTCAAATTTGGCACGGAAACGCTGACTTCGGTGACATGTGCCAGAGTGCGGGTCGTCGTTGAGGACAGCAAGGGACGACTGGCCAGTGGGTGGGGTGAGACGCCGCTCAGCGTACAGTGGGTGTGGCCTAGCAACGTCAGTTATGGCTATCGCCACGATGCGCTCAAAGATTTTTGCGAACAGCTAACAGCTGCTTGGGCTAGCTTCGATATTTCTGGTCATCCCCTTGAGATCGGATATGAGTTTCAGCAACGCGTTCTCCCCACACTTTTGGGAGGATTCAATCGCGGCTGTCAACCTCAGGAGAGAATGTCGAATCTTGCAGCTCTCGTCTGTTGTTCGCCATTCGATCTGGCGCTTCACGATGCCTTTGGAAATGCTCATGGACTTCCTGTCTATGACACTTATACCGAAGCATACATGAATCGAGACCTAGGATACTATCTCGAAGCTGCTGAGGATGTTGATATCGATTTCCATGGCAAATATCCCGCAGATTTTCTCTTGAAGCAACGCGAAGAGAAGATGCCTGTGTGGCACCTGGTTGGTGGACTCGATCCTCTGAATAAGTCACAACTCAACGGCCAGGAAGTTGACGACCAAGAGCCGGTACTCCTAGGCGACTGGATTGAACAAGATGGCATTCGTTGCTTAAAGGTCAAGCTGCGAGGCAACGATGCAGAATGGGACTATAACCGTATCTTAGAGGTAAGCGCGATCGCACAGCACAAGGACGGTGTTCATTTGAGCGCTGACTTTAATTGCACGGTCACTGATGCGAGATATGTCAACGATGTCCTCGATCAACTTCGAGACAAGGAACCAGCGGCGTTCGATTCGATTCTGTACGTGGAGCAGCCATTCCCTTACGATCTTGAGTCGAACAGAATCGACGTGCACAGCGTGTCGGCTCGGAAGCCGTTATTAATGGACGAGAGCGCCCACAATTGGGAATATATTCGACTTGGCAGATCGCTTGGTTGGGATGGCGTTGCACTAAAAACTTGCAAGACTCAGACCGGTGCGCTGCTCATGCTGTGTTGGGCAAAAGCTCACGGAATGCACGTGATGGTCCAAGATCTCACAAATCCGATGCTAGCCCAGATTCCCCACGTCCTCCTGGCATCTCACGCAGGCACTATGATGGGGGTCGAGTCGAATGCAATGCAGTTCTATCCTCTCGCATCGACTGCCGAGGCAAAAGTGCACCCGGGCGTATATAAACGGCGTAATGGCCAGCTCGAACTCTCCACGATTCAAGGACCAGGATTTGGCTATCGAATCGACGAAATAGACCGGTCGCTTGGTGAGCCAGTCGTAAGCTGCGGTACTGTCAATCTTTAATTGTTCCTCCTGGAGGAGTGAACCGATGCGTCTGCGATTTGCCGTTCTACTATTGTCACTCCTCTGCATTACGACTAGTCACGCAGATGAGCAAGAGTCCTCGAATATAGACACGGTCTACTGGGAATCTTCTCAACTTTTTGAGGCAAAGCGCCGCGCGGCTGACTCGGACGAAAACCTAAAGCCAATTCTTGCTCTGTTGCGCAGAAATGCCGATAGTGCGCTCAATCGTGGGCCATATTCGGTGACTTTTAAGGAAGACGTCCCTCCCAGCGGCGACAAACATGACTACATGAGCTTCAGTCGCTATTGGTGGCCAAATCCGGATACGCCGGACGGGTTGCCCTACGTCAGGCGAGACGGGGAGGTTAATTCTGAGATTCGGCAAAGGGGCGATCGGGATCAGATCGGACTCTTGTTTGAAGACATCGAGACTCTTACCCTCGCCTATTACCTGTTCCAAGAGGAACAATATGCCGCTCACGCATCTAAGCTCATCCGCACTTGGTTTCTTGATCCGAAGACCAAGATGAACCCTCATCTAAACTACGGCCAGGCAGTGCCCGGCCGCAGCCCAGGTCGCGGTGTGGGAATCATCGACTCTCGGGGCTTCATTAAGCTACTCGATGCTTTGTCACTACTGTCCTCGAGCGATTCGTTTCAACCTGAGGAACATGGTCAATTGCAGAATTGGTTCTCCGATTTCTTGCAGTGGCTTCGTACTAGCGATTTGGGCAAAGAAGAGGCTAGTGCCGAAAACAATCACGGTTCCTGGTACGCAGCGCAAACTGGCAGAATCGCTCTCTTCGTAGGCGAAACAGAGATTGCCAGAGACATTGTTGAGCGAGTAAGGAGAGAGCGAATCCCTCATCAGTTTTCACCCGACGGTAGTCAGCCCCATGAACTAAAGCGAACTCAATCGCTCCATTACAGTTTTTTCAATCTCGAGGCTCTGTCGGTCGTTGCCCGCGTCGGCGAGCATCTCGGAATAGAACTATGGCAATCAGAGTCCGAGAGTGACAGCTTGCGTCCAGGAGTGCAGTTTCTGTTGCCGTATTTGCTATCGCAGAAGAAGTGGACCTATCCGCAAATGAAGGAATACAGTCTTTCTCGTGGCTGTATAAGTTTGTTGAGAATGGCATCCCACCGATACAACGATCCAGATTACTTGAGGCCGATCACCCGATCCTCTCACCGTCATCCTGAGTACGACTACGCTGCCCTTCTCTTCAGAGCCACAACTCACGCTAAGGGGGCACCAGGGGAAGTGAGCATTGAGGTTTCTGAAGACTCGCCTCTTGCTTCTGCTAATTACGAGCTGCCAGACATTTCTTCCTACTCTGTCGAAAACGTCCTGAAGCAAGTTCCGACGGATCGCTCTGGAGTAGCGCAGATAATCCCAACACAGGACGAGCCAATACTCAGTGAAACATTCCGCAAAGACCGGATGAAGGGCTTTCAGGAACGGCAGGGGTCCGAATCGACGCAGGTAATCGAGTTGAGGGGCGGAGCTATCACACTAGGCGAAGTGGCTCGCCAGCTTGACGACGAAAATGTTCTATCAATTGAAGATGGGGTCGCAACTCTGCGTTTGCCGATCCTAGTGAAAAACGATGCCACATTAATTATCGACGGTCAGACTACGCCCGAAGTGAGGCTTTCGACCGCCCGTGGAGCTTTCATTGCCAACGCAGGCAATCTCTACATTCTGCAGACGAAGGTCACTTCCTGGAACCAGAAGAAGTCCCAACCTTCGGAGTTTCAGAATAAGAAAGAGTTTCGACCGTTTATTTCTTCCTACATTCGGTCGTCGACTTACCTAGCCGGAAGCTCATTTCATCACCTCGGATACCATGCTCCGACTTCCTACGGTATCAGCCTGTCCAGCCAGCCCGAGCGCGAAGACCCGAGTAAGATTAATGAGTGGCCGACAGGTGTCATTGTTGGAAATACTTTCCACGGGATTTACTACGGCTTTTACTCTTATGAAGCACGAGGAGTAGCAATAGTCAATAACGTTTATGAAGATTGTATCCTCTACGGCATCGACCCTCACGATAGATCAACGGAATTAATTATCGCTAAGAACACAACCCGAGGCACACGCGAACGCCACGGAATTATTGGCTCCCGAGGAATTAGTAACAGCTTTATCTTTGATAACGCCTCCTATGCCAACGCTGGCTCCGGCATCATGCTCGATCGACGATGTTTTGAAAACGTGATCTGCGACAACAAGGTCTTCAGCAACGGGCAGGGCATCGCAATCTACGAAAGCTTCTCGAATGTCATCGCAGACAACCTCGTCGTTGGAAACACAAAGTCAGGTATTCGAGCCCGCAACAGCAGCGAGATATTGGTACTAGGAAATGAAGTTGTTGCTAACGGCGACTACGGCTTGGAATTCTCCGCAAAACGTCTGAAAGACCATAAGAAGAGAGCAGAACGAGGCGATACCTACGACCAGTCGGTACGCGTTTCCATCTTCGACAACGTGATTTCGGGAAATCAGGGTGGAGTTATGAAAGGCCTGAACGTATCGCACATGCGTCTGAATCGCATCGCAACGAGCCCGGATATTTCTCGCATAGAGAAAGAAACAGGCCTTACTGACTTGGCTATGGTGTTAGACGATGATCACAGATTTGGTAGCGGACTCAAGAAGCATTCAGACCAACTAGAAAGAGTTTTTGATGCAAACATGCCGATGGTCGAGCTTCGTCAGAAGTCATTCTAATACTGTCCAACAACCTAATCTATCCGTCTCGGGCAAGATCGGGAGCAAGGCTTAATTCCTCTCAAGCTTTCGCCCTGAGTGATATCGTGAGAGCCTCGTCGAGCCGCGAAAACTTGACTCTCGCGATGCATGTGGATATTTGATATCCCGCATGGTCGGCGCGATTTTCGTGGGCGATACAATTCTTCCAGGGCATCTTCGTCACAATGCACTTGTAGTGCAGAGCGGAAGTCGCTGGTCTCGAGTGCCCGGGTGTAGAGCGCGCGCCGTAGCATTAGTTATCGACCGAGCAGTTATTCCGGATCACGGTGCGTGGGTGCCAATCGTTTCTGGTCCCGTTCCTGGTAGCGGCAGAGCTGCTGAGCTGAGAGACGCCATCCTCTCGCGCCTTGCCCAGCCTTACATCAAATTTCGGCCCGTAAGTTGGAAAACGATTTCTGGGAAAAAACTCTTCCTTTTTTTCCGTTGTCGGTCGTCCGAGAGTCTTGAAAACAAGCGGATTGACGTAGGCAGCG
>Ga0315338_1000333_pt1 | contig 130527 bp, 111 predicted proteins | sample ASW8metaG_FD_204518 | JGI IMG/M metagenome (GOLD analysis project Ga0315338, IMG submission 204518) | Ammonia-oxidizing marine archaeal communities from Monterey Bay, California, United States - ASW #8 | ecosystem: Environmental > Aquatic > Marine > Coastal | place: USA: California | collected... | reverse complement strand
GGTTTTGATCGGAGGCCTCGGCCTGTTCCCGCGGGCCCCCGCGGGGCATACGCCACCCGCCGCGACGCGAGCGCACAGGTTTGGCCGCGGGTTTTGATCGGAGGCCTCGGCCTGTTCCCGATGGCCCCGCGGGGCATACGCCGCCCGCTGCGACGCGAGCGCTCAGTTGCCGTAGGTGTCCCACCACGTGCGGCCGCCGTGTGGCATCTTGACTGCTGTTGGCAAAGCGCGTATCCCCGAAAGGGTCGAATTCATTGGACTTCCTTCGGGTAAAACAGAAGATGACACGCGTTTGTGAACAGCAGCTTTGGTGGGGCCGGCGCCGCTCAGGCGCGATCTCCCGCCTCGGAGGGGTATGAAGAAACCTCTCGAGAGACTGCTACGCGACGCCTGTGAACGGGCGATTCAGGGGGGAGAGCTGGTAACTACAACTCTTCCCCCTTTGTTTTTGAGCGTTCCCAAAGTTGCGGAGCATGGGGACCTGGCGTCGAATGTGGCGATGATGCTCGCGCGCGGTGAGAAGAAGAAGCCGCGCGACGTGGCGGAGGCGATCGTGCGCCATCTGCGCGACGAGTCGGAGATCCTCGACCACGTGGAGATTGCGGGGCCGGGCTTCATCAACTTCCGGTTTGCGCCGTCGTACTGGTGGCAGTGTTTGCGCGACTGCGAGGCGGCGGGTGATCAGTACGGTCGCTCGACGATCGGCGAAGGGCGGCGCGTGCAGATCGAGTTCGTGAGCGCGAATCCGACCGGACCGCTCCACGTCGGCCACGCCCGGGGTGCGGTGACGGGGAACGCGCTGGCGCTGCTGCTGCGTGCGACCGGTCACGACGTGACGCGCGAGTACTACATCAACGACGCCGGCAACCAGATGGAGATGCTCGGGGCGTCGACCTACGCCCGGTATGCGACGCACTGCGGGCAGGAGACGCCGCTGCCAGAGGGCGGGTATCCCGGGGACTATCTGGTCGATATCGCCGCGACGATCGAGGCCAGTGAGGGCCGGCGCTATCTGGACGTCGAGCCTGGCGAGGCCCGGGCGGCGCTTCGCGATCGGGCGGGATCGCTGCTGCTCGACCAGATTCGCCAGGACGTGGCTGCGCTCAACATCCAGTTCGACGAGTTCGTGAGTGAGCGGAAGCTGCGCGCCGACGGCCTGGTGGCGACGACTCTCGACGATCTCGTGGCCGCGGGATTCGTGTACGACGCGGAGGGAGCCCGCTGGTTCCGGTCGACCGACTTCGGCGACGACAAGGACCGGCCGGTCGTGAAGTCCGGGGGCGAGTTTACGTACTTCGCTGCTGATATCGCCTACCATCGCCAGAAGTACGCCCGGGGGTTCCACCGGATCATCGACGTCTGGGGCGCGGATCACCACGGGCACGTCCCGCGTATGAAGGCGGCGATGCAGGCGCTCGGCCTCGATCCTGCCGTGCTGGAGGTCGTTCTGGTTCAGGTGGTCCATCTCACCCGGAACGGCGAGCCGGTGCGCATGGGTAAGCGGGCAGGCGAGTTCGTCATGCTCCGGGACCTGGTGGAAGACGTCGGGTCGGATGCGGCAACCTTCTTCCTCCTGATGCGGAAATCGGATGCCCAGCTGGACTTCGATCTGGAGCTCGCCAAGCGACAAAGCTCAGATAATCCAGTCTTTTACGTGCAGTATGCGCACGCCCGGATCGCCAGTATTCTTCGCCAGGCGTCCGGGGATGGCATCGACCGGGCGGCGGTGGCTGGGGCTGATCCGGCGCGGCTCGTCGAGCCCGAAGAGCTGGCGCTCATCCGGCGCCTGGCCCAGTTTCCCGAGACCGTCGAGGCCAGCGCTCTCGAGCTCGAGCCTCACCGGGTCGTATTCTTTCTGATGGAACTCGCAGGAGACTTCCATCGCTACTACAATCGGACGCGCATTCTGGGAGACGATCGGGAGCTCGTAGCCGCCCGGCTGCTGCTCGCGGTGAACGTGCAGCGGGTTGTGCGCGTCGGGCTCGACATGCTCGGCATCAGCGCACCCGAGACGATGTGAGGGGGAGGGGGCATCATGGCGACAAAGGGATCGCGTCTTCGGTTCGAGCTTGGACGACTCGAGGTAGCAGGGGTGGTGGTCAGCACGGCAGCAGGGCTCTTCGTCGTGTTCCTGCTCGGAATCTACGCTGGACGTGGCATGGCCGAACGTCGGCTCGAGTTCGACGACCAGATCGTGCGTGTTCCGGTCAATTCCACCGAGAGCGCGCCGCAGGAGTCGGACAAGCTGACGTTCTACGACACGTTGGCGCGTGAGGAAGCGGCGCCGCATCCCGAAGAAGCGCCCGAAGCGGCGGAACGCCTGAAGGAGATCGTTTCCGCGAAGACGCTTGGGGAAGAGGATCTCGGCGAGCGTGATGAAGCCCCGGCCGCGCGGCCGCAGATTGCCAAGCCAGTTGCGAAGGCCGCGCCGCCCGAGCAGGCCCGCCGGCCCGCAGCCCCGGTCGAGGAGCCGAAGCCCCGCGTAGCGGTCGCGCTGGTTGATAAGGAACCCGCTGTCTCCGGCGATCGCCCACCGCCTGCGACCGGGGGCGAATGGAGCGTGCAGGTGGCGGCGCCCCGCGATCCTCGTCACGCCGAGAGTATCAAGCGGCAGCTCACCAGCGCGGGGTATCGTACGTACATCGTCAAGACGCTTCGCCAGGGCGAGACGTTTCACCGCGTCCGGGTAGGGCACTATCCATCGCTCGACGAGGCCCGCAAGGTGGCGTCGCTGCTCCGCCGGGAGCCGGGGGTCACGGGGGCGTTCGTCGCGTCCGACTGACGGGGGGCCATGGCCGACTGTACTCCCACCGCCAGCGACTTCCTCGCGCTTGCAGGACGCGGCAACCTGGTGCCGGTCTACCGTGAGATCCTCGCGGATACGGAGACCCCGGTGTCGGCCTACCTCAAGACCGCGCGCGGGCCACACGGGTTTCTCCTCGAGAGTGTCGAGGGCGGGGAGAAGTGGGCGCGCTACAGCTTCCTCGGAAGTGAGCCGGCGGCCGTGTTCTCGAGCCGAGGGACGACGGTCACCATGGTCGAGAACGGCGCCGCGCGTACCTGGACCGCCGAGGACCCGCTGGCAGCCTTGAAGAGTGTTCTCGATGCCTACGAGCCCGTCGTGTTGCCCGGGCTGCCACGTTTTTTCGGCGGCGCCGTCGGGTATGTGGCGTACGACGGGGTGCGCTTCTTCGAGCGTCTGCCGGCGACGCTTCCCGATGATCTCGACGTGCCCGAACTCTACTTCATGATCCCGGAAAGCGTCCTGGTCTTCGACAACGTATCGCAGTCGATCAAGATCGTGGTCAACGTAGACCTTCGCGATCCGGCGACGGATCCGCAGGCGGCGTACGCGCGCGCGGTGGCCAGGATCGACGAGTTGGTGGCGCGTCTCGACGCGCCGCTTCACCACCCGGAGCGGTCCGCGGCACCGGCGGACGCCCCGCACATTCAGTCGAACCTGAGCGCCGATGCGTATGGTGGAATGGTCACCCGGGTGAAGGAGTACATCCGGGCGGGCGATGCCATTCAAGTCGTTGTGGCTCAGCGCTTCGAGGCCCCACTGCGGGCGGCGCCGTTCGACATCTACCGGTCGCTGCGCTCCCTCAATCCCTCACCCTACATGTTCTATCTGCAGCTCGGTGATCAGATCCTGGTCGGTGCGTCGCCCGAGGTGATGGCCCGGGTCGAGGATGGCGAGCTGACGGTGCGGCCGATTGCGGGTACCTTGCCGCGCGGGACGAGTGAGATCGAAGACCGCGAGTTCGAGCAGACGCTGCTTGCAGACCCCAAAGAGATCGCCGAGCACATCATGCTGCTCGATCTCGGGCGGAACGACGTCGGTCGCGTGGCACGTATCGGGACGGTCGCCGTCACCGAGCGCCTCGTGGTCGAGCGTTACTCGCACGTCATGCACATCGTCTCGAACGTCTGTGGAACGTTGGCCGATGGGTATGACTGCTTCGATGCGTTTCGCGCCACGTTCCCCGCCGGTACGCTCTCCGGAGCACCGAAGATCCGGGCAATGGAGATCATCGAGGAGCTCGAGCCCGTGCGGCGCGGGGTGTACGGCGGTGCGGTCGGCTACTTCGGCCTGGCGGGTACGATGGATACCTGCATCGCCATCCGGACGATGCTGATCAAGAACGGGACCGTGTATCTGCAGGCGGGGGCGGGGATCGTCGCCGATTCCGACCCGGAGCGCGAACAGGCCGAGTGTGTGAACAAGGCGCGCGCGATGGTCCAGGCGTTGAAGCGCGCCGAGCAGCTGGGAGAGGAGCGCCGCCCATGCTCCTGATGATCGATAACTACGACTCGTTTACCTACAACCTGGTGCAGTATCTCGGCGAGCTCAGCGCCGAGGTGATCGTCCGCAGGAACGACGCCATTACGCTCGACGAGATCGCGGCCATGCGCCCCGACGGCATTGTGGTCTCGCCGGGGCCGAAGACGCCGCGCGAGGCCGGCGTGTCGGTCGAGACCGTGCGCACGTTTGCAGGAAAGGTTCCGATCCTCGGCGTCTGCCTCGGGCACCAGTCGATCGGGGCCGCGTTTGGCGCCACGATCGTTCGGGCGCCTCGCATCATGCACGGCAAAACGTCACCGATTCATCACGACGGCCGCGGAGTGCTGCGTGGACTGTCCGATCCCTTCGAGGCGACGCGGTATCACTCGCTCGTCATCGATCCCGCGAGTCTGCCCGACGAGTTCGAGGTCTCGGCCTGGACGGACGCGAACGAGATCATGGGCATCCGACACAAGAGCCTTGCCGTCGAAGGCGTACAGTTCCACCCCGAGTCCATACTGACGCTGGAAGGCAAGGCGCTGCTGGCGAACTTCCTGGCGGATACGAGCCCCCCGCGAGTCTGACGGTCGTGCCATCCATCGAGCAATTTCTCGCGCACGCCGTCGGCGGGGCGCCCTTCGACGAGGCCGAGATGGAGGCCCTCATGGGGCTCGTCATGGAGGGCGACGCGACGCCTGCCCAGATCGCGAGCCTCCTGACCGCACTCCGGGTGCGGGGCGAGACGGTTGATGAGATCGTCGGTGCGGCGCGGGCCATGCGCGCGCGAATGGTGCGCGTGCCTCTGACGGGACCGGCTGTCGATACATGTGGCACGGGTGGGGACGGGCTTGGGACCTTCAACGTGTCGACGGCGGCCGCCCTGGTTGCGGCAGGTGCCGGCGCCCGCGTTGCGAAACACGGCAATCGCGCCATGTCCGGGCGGGTCGGCGGTGCCGATGCGCTCGAGGCACTCGGGGTGCAGATCGAGCTTGGTCCAAAAGGCGTCGCGCACTGTCTCGAACAGGCGGGGGTCGGATTTTGTTTCGCACCCCGCTTTCACGCCGCAATGCGCTTTGCCGCGGCGCCCCGCCGTGAGATGGGATTTCGCACGATGCTCAATCTGCTGGGGCCACTCGCGAACCCGGCGGGCGCGTCGGCCCAGCTGATCGGCGTCTTCGCGCCAGAGTGGACGGAGCCGCTGGCGACCGCGCTGGGGCGACTCGGGGTGACGCGAGCGCTGGTCGTACACGGAGGCGACGGCCTCGACGAGATCAGCGTCGCGGGTCCGACCCGCGTCAGCGAGCTGGCGAGCGGCGCGGTGCGGACGTACGAGCTGACGCCGGCGGCGTTCGGCCTCGGTGCCAATGCTGCCCCACTCGTGACCGTCGACGATGCCGCCGCGAGTGCGGCGGTGATCCGCGGCGTGCTCGCCGGCGACCCGGGCGTCGCGCTCGACCTGACCCTGATCAACGCCGCCGCGGTGCTCGTCGTGGCGGCCGTCGCTACGGATTGGACGGACGGGCTGCAACGAGCCGAAGCGGCGGTCGCCTCGGGCGCGGCGACCGCGGCGTTGGAGCGCCTGGTCGCGGTGAGTCAGGCCTCGCGGGATGCCGACGAGGAACGCGTATGACGACCCGAACCACCCTCCAGCAGATTCTCGATCACAAGGTGGAGGAGCTCGCGGCGCGACGGCGGAGCCACCCACTCCGGGCGCTGACCGAGACGGCGGGATTCGCGTTGCCTCGCCGTGATCTCGGGGCTGCGCTGGCCGCTCCGGGACGACGCATCATCGCTGAAGTGAAGCGTGCCTCCCCGTCGAAGGGGCGGATCCGCGAGGACTTCGATCCGGTCGCGATTGCCAGCGGATACGCCGTGGCGGGAGCCGCCGCGGTGTCCGTTCTCACCGACGAGCGCTTCTTCGAGGGCAGTCTGGCCTACCTGGAATCGATCCGCGCGCAGGTCGATGTGCCGCTGCTGCGCAAAGATTTCCTGTTCGAGCCGTATCACGTCTACGAAGCCAGGGCCGCGGGCGCCGACGGGTTCCTTCTCATTGCGGCGACACTGCGGGCGGAAGTGATTCGTGAGCTGGTCTCCCTCGGCCGTGAGATGGACATGACGGCCCTCGTCGAGGTGCACACCCGTGAACAGCTCGATCGGGCGCTCGAGGGCGGTGCGACGCTGCTCGGGATCAACAATCGCGATCTGGATACGTTCGTCACTCGGCTGGAGACGGGGTTCGACCTCCTTCCGCACGTTCCGGAGGACTGTACGGTCGTGATCGAGAGTGGCTTGAAGACTCCCGCGGACCTTGCCCGATTCGAGGCGGCGGGAGCGCATGTCTTCCTCATCGGCGAGGCGTTCATGGTGGCGGCGGATCCCGGCGCGCGCCTGCGGGAGTTCTTGCCATGATGGAAGCGCGCGGGTTGCATCCGCTGGCCGTCAAGATTTGCGGCATCACTTCGACCGATGACGCGTGCGCCGCGGTCGAGGCGGGCGCCGATCTCCTCGGGTTCAACTTCCATCCCCCGAGCCCACGATACGTCTCGATGGCGACGGCAGCGTCGATCGCGCGCCGGCTTCCCGCGTACGTCGGTCGCGTGGGGGTGTTCGTGAATTCGGAGGCGGACGAGGTCGAGCGTGCCATCGACATCGTTGGTCTGGACGTCGTCCAACTCCATGGCGACGAGCCGGCCGACTTTGGGGCGCAGTTTCGGGTGCCGAGTCTCCGGGCACTGCGCGTGGACAGCCTGGAGGAGCTGCCGGCGGCCGCTCAGGCCCATCCGTCAGGCTGGCTCCTGGTCGATACCGCCGACCCGATGTTGTACGGCGGCACGGGCAGGGCCTTGCCATTGTCTTCGCTCCCGTCCGCGCTGGCGGCCCGCGTGTTCGTCGCAGGGGGCCTGACGCCCGAGACGGTCACGGACGTCGTCCGCTGTGTGCGTCCCCTCGGAGTCGATGTATGCTCGGGCGTCGAAAGCGGTCCGGGACGCAAAGACAGACTCCGTCTGGAACGGTTTGTGAGCCATGCCAAAGCTGCCTGACGCAGAAGGACATTTCGGTTCGTTCGGTGGTCGCTACGTCAGCGAGACGCTGATGCCGGCGCTCGCTGAACTCGAGCGTGCCTACAATCGCCTGCGCCGCGAGCCGCGATTCCGGCGGGACCTGCGCGCGCTCCAGCAGTCCTACGCCGGACGACCGACGCCGCTCTACTACGCCGAGCGCCTGACGCGGGCGCTCGGAGGGGCCAGGATCTACCTGAAGCGCGAGGACCTCTGTCACACCGGCGCCCACAAGATCAACAACACGCTCGGCCAGATCCTGCTGGCGCGGCGTATGGGGAAGTCGCGCATCATCGCCGAGACTGGCGCTGGACAGCATGGTGTCGCCACGGCGACGGTTGCCGCGCTGTTCGGCCTCAAGTGTGAAGTCTACATGGGGAGCGAGGACATTCGGCGCCAGGCGCTGAACGTCTTTCGCATGAAGCTCCTCGGTGCCGAGGTGCACCCGGTCGATTCGGGTAGCTGCACGCTCAAAGACGCGCTGAACGAGGCGCTCCGTGACTGGATCACCAACGTGCAGGATACGTTCTACATCATCGGTTCGGTCACGGGGCCGCATCCGTATCCGATGATCGTGCGTGATTTCCAGACGATCATCGGGCTCGAAACCCGCCGGCAGGCACGCCACGCCCTCGGACGGCGCCCGGACTATCTGGTGGCGTGTGTCGGGGGAGGCAGCAATGCGATCGGACTCTTCCACCCATTTCTGAAAGATCGTGACGTGCAGATGATCGGGGTCGAGGCGGCCGGTCGTGGCATGACGAGCGGCGCCCATGCCGCGCCCCTCGCTGCGGGCAAGGTCGGCGTGCTGCATGGCCAGAAGACCTATCTTCTGCAGACCGAATCAGGGCAGGTGAGCATCGCGCACTCGATCTCCGCGGGGCTCGACTATCCGGGAGTCGGGCCCGAGCATAGCTATCTGCGGGATACCGGCCGCGTGCAGTACGAGACCGTCGACGACGACGAGGCCGTCCGTGCGCTCCGCGCGCTCGCCGAGCACGAGGGGATCATTCCCGCGCTCGAGAGTTCTCATGCGGTGGCGGCTGCCATGCGGCTGGCGCCGACGCTGCCGCGTCGCAAGATCATCGTCGTGAATCTTTCGGGCCGCGGTGACAAGGACATGGAAACGGTTGCCGAGTATCTCGGGATTTCCGTGCGCCCGTCATGAGTCGGGGGATTGCCGAAACCTTCGCGGAGCTTCGCGCCGCGGATCGCGCCGGGTTCATCCCTTTCATCATGGCGGGAGATCCGAACCTCGATGCCTCGCTCGCGTTGATGCAGGCGGCTGCCGACGCCGGGGCGGATCTGATCGAGGTTGGTGTGCCGTTCTCCGATCCCATGGCCGACGGACCGGCGTTGCAGCGCTCCGCGCAGCGCGCACTCGATGCAGGAACGACACTCACGGGTGTGCTCGGATTGTTGGCGCGTTTTCGCGAGACGTCCTCCGTTCCCGTCGTCCTCTTCGGCTACGCCAATCCATTCCTGGCCTACGGGGCCGAGGCACTGGCGCGCGACATGCGTGCGAGCGGTGCGGACGGCGTGCTTTGCGTCGATATTCCACCCGAAGAAGCGGACGATCTTCAGCCAGCCTGCGCTGCGGCCGGTCTCGACATGATCTTTCTGCTCACCCCGACGAGCGATCGTCGGCGGATCGCCAAGGTTCGGGCGCGGGCACACGGGTTCATCTACTATGTCTCCATCACGGGGACGACGGGCGCCGGTGCGCCCAAGACTGCGGACATTGCGGCCATGGTGACCAAGGTTCGTGCGGCGACCGACTTGCCGATTGGCGTCGGCTTCGGGATCACCACGCCACCGCAAGCCGCCACGGTGGCACGCGTCGCCGATGCCGTGGTGGTCGGGAGCGCAGTGATGCGGATCGTCGAGGAGCACCCCGGGGCGGAGTTGATTCCCACCGTGGGCGACTTTTTCACGCGCATGGCCACCGCCATTCACGACGCGCGCCTGTGAGCGGGAGCGATACGGAGACCGCGACCACCTGTCCCGGGTGTAAGGCCGCACTCTCCCGCCGTGAGCGCGAGCGTCGGCTGTTCGTCTGCCCGCGTTGTGGTCACCATGCGCGGATCGGCGCCAGCACGCGGCTGACCCAGCTCCTCGATCCGGGGAGCTTTCGCGAGCTGGACGCGAAGGTGCGTTCGCGCGATGTGCTCGAGTTTCCCGATACGCCGTCCTACGGGGAGCGTCTCGCCGCGGCGGCGGAGGCGACCGGGCATAGCGATGCCGTGGTGACGGGTCTCGGGGCGATCGGCGGGACGCCCGTTGCGATCGGCGTGTTCGACTTCCGGTTCATGGGTGGAAGCATGGGATCCGCCGTCGGCGAGCGCCTGGCACGGGTGATCGATCGTGCCCGCACGAAGCGTCTCTCGCTCGTGATCGTGACCGCGTCGGGGGGCGCGCGCATGCAGGAAGGGATGTTTTCCTTGATGCAGATGGCGAAGCTCGCGGGAGCTCTCGGTCGGTTGCGCGAGGCGGGCGTGCCCTATGTCTCGGTCATGACCGATCCAACGACGGGCGGAGTGGCGGCCTCGGTGGCGCTACTCGGTGATGTCAATCTCGCAGAGCCGGGTGCCCTCGTGGGTTTCGCGGGGCCGCGGGTCATCGCGACGACGCCCGGTGAAGAGCTTCCGGAGCGTTTTCAGCGCTCGGAGTTCTTGCTCGCGCACGGCATGATCGATCAGGTCGTGGAGCGGCGGCACCTCCGCCCGACCTTGACGCGCGTGCTCTCCATGCTGCAGCGCCCGCGAGGGCAGCGCGTCCGGCGACGGTGACCTTGCGGTGTCGGATGCCTACGTAGAGACGCTCGGCTGGTTGTATCGGTTGCAGGCCCGCGCCGGCATCCAGCTGAAGCTCGAACGGGTTCGCAGTGCAGCGCAGGCCCTTGGTCATCCCGAGCGTGCCGCGCCGACCATCCATGTCGCCGGCACGAACGGCAAAGGCTCGACGGTGGCGATGCTGGCAGCGATCCTCCGGGACGCCGGGCACAGGGTCGGCGTCTTCAGCTCGCCTCACCTGGTCTCGTTCTGCGAGCGGATTACGATCGGTGGTGTCCCCATTACAGAAGACGAGGTCGTCGAGGGCGTGGCGCATGTCCGACGCACGGTCCCCGGTGGACCGGAGGGCCTTGGGCTCACGAGCTTCGAGATCATGACCCTGCTCGCCTGGTGGACGTTCGCGCGCCATGGGGTCGATGTCGTGGTTCTGGAAGTCGGGCTCGGAGGGCGGCTCGACGCCACCAACGTCGTGACGCCCGCGGTCACGATCATCACCAATGTGGCGGTCGACCACGAAGCCTTTCTCGGCTCCGACCTCGAAGGGATTGCCGGCGAGAAGGCGGGGATCATCAAACCGGGCGTGCCGGTGGTTGCTGGCGGGACGGGCGTGGCCGCGCAGGTCATCCGTGCCCGCGCCGAGACCCTGGGCAGTGCCTACCAGGAGCGAGGGATCGACTTCGACCTGACGTCCGGCGCCGGTGTGGGCGATGGGCTCGTGTTCCGCTCCCCGATGCGTACCATCGACGATCTTCATCTGAGGCTCCAGGGCCGTCACCAGCAGGCGAATGCGGCCCTCGCGTTGCGCGCCCTCGAACTCATGCCTGCGTTCGTCCCCTCTCCCGAGAGCGTGCGCGCAGGGCTTGCCCGTGCCGACTGGCCCGGGCGCCTCCAGCTAGTGCGGGAGTCGCCCCGTGTGCTATTGGACTGCGCCCACAATCCAGCGGCGATCGACGTCGTCGTCGACGAGGTGCGCGCGTCTGCGGCGGGCCGCACCGTGCGGGTGCTTTTCGGCGTGATGCAGGACAAGTCGTGGCATAGGATGCTCGAGTCACTGGCTCGGTTGGCGACCGAGATCGTCCTCACCCGTCCGCGGCAAGCGCGAAGTGCGGATCCGCGCGTGCTCGCGGACGCCGTCTCGATTCCCCATCGTGTCGACGACGATCCCGAGCGCGCGTATCGTACGCTCGTGGAGCGCAGCGCGCCGGACGACCTCGTGCTGGTGACCGGATCGATCTTTCTGGTCGGCGATGTGCTGCCCGTCGTCGAGCCTGCGTATCGGGTCGCCGCGGCGCGTGAGCGCCAGGCCGCGGTGCAGGCGGAGATGCTCCGGGGGCGCGCGTGACCATCGTCGCCGCCGTGCGTGTGCGTGCACTGGACCTGGGGGCGACCGGGCTCGTTGCGGCGTCCCTGATGATCGCGCTCGTTTGTGCGCTTCCGCCGCCGTCATGGGCGGAGGTTCCAGGGCTCGGGAGTGGCGACGACAAGGTGATCATCGACGCCGAGGAGCTCGACTACGACCGCGCAGCCAACGTGATTACGGCACGCGGTGCCGTCAAGATCACCCGCGGGAGCATGATCCTGACGGCGGATCGCGTGCGGGTGAATCGCGAGACGCAAGTCGCGGAGGCCGAGGGCAACGTCGTGCTCTCTGATCCAGAAGGCATCGTCACCGCCGACACGTTGGCACTGGACCTCGTGCGCGAGACGGGGAACCTCGACAACGGCGCTGTGCTGCTGAACGAGAGTCGCTATCAGATCACGGGTCGCCGTTTCGAGAAGCAGCCCGGGCAGAGCTATCGCATCCAGGACGGCGAGTTCACGACCTGTCGTTGCGGTGCGGACGAGCCTCCGAGCTGGAGCGTGCGTGGGAAGCAGGTGACCGTCGACCTCGATGGCTATTGCTGGGTCGAGACGGGGACGTTTGCCATTCGCAACGTGCCCGTGTTGCGCGTGCCCTACGCTGTCTTTCCGGTCAAGCGCGAGCGTCAGAGCGGGTTGCTTCGTCCCCGGGTGGGGTTCTCGAACCGCCGGGGATTCCAGCTGACGCAGCCCTTCTTCTGGGACATCAGCAAGAGCATGGACGCGACGCTGACGCTCGATGTCGAGACGTCGGCGCGCATCGGGGTGCTCGGCGAGTATCGATACGCGGTCAGCGAGGAGACGCGCGGTGAGGTGCACGCGTCGTATTTCAACGAGCAGATCCGTGGCTCGGCGGAAGGCGACATCGTCAATGACAACATCGCCGACCCCGATATTCCCGTCGACCGTTGGAGCGCCGGCCTCCGTCACGATCAATGGATGCCGTGGGGCGTGCGCGGGTCTGCCGACGTGTTTCGCGTGAGCGACGATTTGTTTCTTCGGGAGATCAATGTCTTCACGTTCAACCCCGGCGTGGATGTCGCGCTCCGCACGCGGCGGTTCGGCCGCAGCCGTCTCGGTGCCACGCGTATCTTCGACCGTGGAGCGGTGGCGTTGACGAGCACCTGGTACCAGGACTTCATCAACGATGACGACTTCGTCTTCCAGCGACCTCCGCAGATCGAGGGAGCGGGCACCTGGCGGGTGCTGAACGATCGCGTGATGCTGCATCTGCGTGGCTCGGCGACCAACTTCGAGCGCGATAAGGGTTTCGAGGGCCAACGCTTCGACATTGCTCCCGAGGTTGAGGTGCCGTGGCGGCTGGGGCGGTACGCGTTCGGTTCGGTGGGCGCCGGCTTCCGTGAGACGGCGTATCAACTCGACGACACGTCCGTACCGCCGTTCGAGGACGTCAACTTCAACCCTGCGGATCCCGACACTCTGCCACCGACGATCCTCTCGAAGCTCGACGGTGATACGACCCGCGAGGCGTTCTCCATCCGGGGTCACGCCGAGACTGGGGTGTCGCGCATCTACGACTTCCACAAGTATGGGATCGCCCGCTTGAAGCACACGATCGAGCCGAGCCTCGACTACCTGTACGTGCCCCGGACGAATACGCGTCAGGACGCGCTACCCTTCTACGACGAGGCCGATCGCGTGAATCATCGTAGCGTGGCGACGTTCGGTCTGACCAGTCGATTGCTGGCACGCATGGCGCCGCGCGAGGGTGAGGGAGAGGAGGTGCGGCGCATTCGTGAGCTGGGGCGTGCGACGCTCTTCCAGAGCTACGACATGGTCAACAAGGGTGGCACGCTCGTGCGTGAGGTCGACGATAGCGGCGAGATCATCGACGCGGACCGTGCGTCCGATCTGTCGATGCACGTGCGGCTGACGCCCGGTGATTTCCTGCGCTTCGAGGGGCGCACCGACTACAGCCTCACGGGAAATCGCGCCAAGGGCGCCACGGCCGGGCTTCAGCTCATCGATCCCAGGACGCCCAAGGACGACCTCGAGCTGCCAGCGTTGCGTGGGCGTTCGCAGATCGGCATCAGCTACCGATTCGTGGCCAACAACTCGGTCGAGGACGTCAATGCCTACGCGCTGTTACGGCTCACGAAGCGGTTTTACGTCGCATACGAGACGCGCTACGATGCCATCAGCAAGAACTTCCTTGAGAACCGTTTCGGCCTGCGGATCATTTCCGATTGTGAGTGCTGGGTGGTCGACATCGGTGTTTCCGACAAGCGGAATCCCGACGAGATCGAAGGCAGGGTGCTGGTGTCGTTGGTCGGGCTCGGTGAGGTTGGGCAGGAGCCGCTGAGCCGATCGCTCGGAGGCATTCTGCCCGCGAGTAGAGGATTCGTCGGCCAATGAAGGGCGTCATTCTGGCAGGTGGACTCGGAACGCGGCTCCACCCGCTCACCCGGATTACCAACAAGCATCTGCTCCCGGTCTTCGACCGGCCGATGATCTACTATCCACTGCAAGCCCTGATCAATGCTGGCATCCACGACATTCTTCTGGTGACGGGTGGCAACAACGCTGGCGATTTCTTGAAGCTGCTCGGCAATGGCCGTGACTTCGGGTTGCAGCATTTGAACTACACCTATCAGGAGGGGGAGGGTGGAATCGCGGACGCGCTGCGGCTTGCCGAGCACTTCGTCGACCGCGATCCCGTGTGCGTGATTCTCGGCGACAACCTGATCGAAGGAAACTTTCGCGCCGCGGCCGAACGCTTCATTCAGCGTGGCGCTGGCGCGCAGATTCTCTTGAAGCGCGTGCCCGATCCCGAGCGCTTTGGCGTTCCTGCGTTCGAGGGGCGGAAGATCGTCGGGATCGAGGAGAAGCCCCGCCGCCCAAAGAGCCAGTATGCGGTTACGGGCATCTATATGTATGATGCCAAGGTGTTCGATGTCATCCGCACGCTGAAGCCGTCACGGCGCGGCGAGCTCGAGATTACGGACGTCAACAATTGGTATCTCCGGCGCGGCGAGCTCGAGTACGGCCGGCTCCGTGGTTGGTGGACCGATGCCGGGACCTTCGACGCGCTGCACCGCGCGGGGAACCTCGTGGCCCGCACGGGAGCCAACAAGCAGGATGCCCCGGCGCGTCGAACAGCGCGGGCCGCACGCCCGGCGCGGAAGCGTTGAGTCGGCCATGAAGCTTCTCGTGACCGGCGGCGCTGGCTTCATCGGTGCGAACCTCGTGCGCCACGTGCTGGGGACGTACCCCGACGACTCCGTGGTGACGCTCGATCTGCTCACGTACGCCGGGAACCTCGCGAATCTCGAAGGTGTGCTGGAGGATCCGCGTCACCGCTTCGTGCGCGGCGATATCGCGGATGCGGGCATCGTCGCTGACGCGATCGCTGGCGTCGACGCCGTCGTCAACATCGCTGCCGAAACGCATGTCGATCGCTCGATCGTCGATGCGACCGCGTTTCTTCGCACGAACGTACTGGGCACCCAGGTGCTGCTCGATGCCGCCCGGCATGCCGGTGTACGTCGGTTCGTGCAGGTCTCGACCGACGAGGTGTACGGGAGCCTCGGTGCGGCCGGGCGATTCACCGAGGACAGCCCTCTTCTTCCGAACAGTCCCTACGCGGCGAGCAAGTGCGCAGCGGATTGTCTGGTCCGTGCGGCGCATCAGACCCACGGACTCGACGCCGTGATCACACGGTGCTCCAACAACTATGGGCCGTATCAGTTTCCCGAAAAACTGATGCCACTGTTCATTACCAACGCCCTCGTGGACGAGCCGCTGCCGCTCTACGGGGACGGACGCCACGTCCGCGACTGGATTCATGTGTCGGATCATTGTCGCGCCCTCGACCGGGTGCTGCGCGCGGGGCGGGCCGGTGAGGTCTACAACATCGGTGGCGGCAACGAGCGTCAGAATCACGAGATCGCTACGATCATCTTGCGTACCCTCGAGAAACCCGCGACGCTGCTGCGTCACGTGGAGGATCGCCTCGGACACGATCGCCGCTACGCGATCGACGCCGCCAAGATCGATGCCGCGCTCGGGTGGACCCCGGCCCTGCCGTTCGAGGACGGCATCCATCAAACCATCGACTGGTACCGCTCGCATCGTGCCTGGTGGGAAGCGGTCAAGAGCGGTGCGTACCTGGACTACTACCAAGCGATGTACGGGGATCGCCTCCGTGCGGCCAAGGGGGGCGAATGAAGTTGCCGACGCGATATGGGCGCGGCACGAAGCATGTTCCGAAGCCGTGGGGCTGGGAGCTGTGGTGGGCCGAGACGGATCGCTACGCGGGCAAGATCCTCCACGTCGAGCGTGGGCACGCCCTCAGCTATCAGATGCATCGGAAGAAGGACGAGACCATCTTCATCCTGCGGGGCGAGCTGGACCTCGATCTGGCGCGGCCCGGAGGCAGGCGGCGGCGACGGCGGCTGGTGCCAGGCGACAATGCGCGCATCCGTCCCGGCGACCGGCATCGCATGACGGCGGTGACGACCTGCGACGTGCTGGAAGCCTCGTCTCCCGAACTCGATGATCTGGTGCGTCTCGACGATCGGTACGGACGTGCCAACGGCGCCGGTGCGCGACCGAAGGCGGCCAAAACGTCGCTGAAGTCGAAGACGCCCAAGGCGTCGCCGAAGTCGAAGGCGCCCAAGGCGTCACTGAAGTCGAAGGCGCGCAAGCCGCCGAAGGCGTCTGCAGGAACCAAATCGAAGCGTGCACGGGGGCGACGGTCGTGAGACGAGCATTGATTACCGGAGTCACCGGTCAAGACGGGTCCTATCTGGCGGAGTTCCTGCTCGATAAGGGGTACGAGGTCTACGGCGTGGTGCGCCGGGCGAGCACGGAGAATTTCGAACGCATCGAGCACCTGCGCGACCGACTCAAGCTCGTGCAGGCCGATCTGCTCGATCCCATGTCGTTGATTACGACCCTGTCCGAAGTGCGCCCGCAGGAGGTCTACAATCTTGCCGCCCAGTCCTTCGTGCCGACGTCCTGGGCGCAGCCGGTTCTGACGGCGGAGTTCGATGCGATCGGTGTGACGCGCTTTCTCGAGGCGTTGCGTCTCGTGGACACCTCGATTCGCTACTATCAGGCCTCGTCGAGCGAGATGTTCGGGAAGGTGCGAGAGGTCCCGCAGACCGAACTGACGCCATTCTATCCGCGCAGTCCCTACGGCGTGGCCAAGGTGTACGCGCACTACATTACGGTCAACTACCGCGAGAGCTACGGCATCTTCGCGTGCTCGGGAATCCTCTTCAACCACGAGTCCCCACGTCGCGGGAAAGAGTTCGTGACCCGCAAAGTCACCGATGGCGTTGCCCGGATCTCGCTCGGCCTTGCCGACTCGCTCCACCTCGGCAATCTCGAAGCGCGTCGCGACTGGGGGTTTGCAGGGGACTACGTCGAGGCGATGTGGATGATGTTGCAGCAGGACGAGCCCGACGACTACGTGGTGGCCACCGGTCAATCGCATAGCGTGCGCGATCTCGTCGAGGCCGCGTTCACGCACGTCGGCCTCGACTGGCAGAAGTACGTTCGGCTGGACGAATCCCTGACGCGACCCGCCGAGGTCGACTCGCTGATCGGGGATGCATCGAAGGCGCGTGAGAAGCTCGGCTGGAAGCCTCGGGTGTCGTTCAGCGAACTCGTGGCGATGATGGTCGACGCCGATTGCGCGCGCTTGCGACCCGCCTGACTCGCGGAGCCCCGTGCGATTCTTCATCACCGGCATTGGCGGATTCGTCGGGTGTCACCTCGCGGAGCTCCTGCTGGCTGCGGGGCATCGCGTGGGTGGTGCCGTCACCGGACGTGCTGATCGTCCGGCGCTGCGCGCTCTAGCGGCGCGGCACCCGAATTTCGATCCAGCCGCGCTCGCGGTTGCCGAGGTGGGGAACCCGGCGGCGCTCGAACAGGCATTGACCGTGGCGCGTCCCGACGGGGTGTTCCATCTCGCGGGCATCGCCTTCGCGCCCCGTGCCGAAACGGATGCCAGCCACGCGTTTGCCGTCAATGTGCTCGGGACGATCAACGTGCTCGAAGCCGTGGCGCGCGTCTGTCCCGAGGCGCGTACGCTCGTGGTCACGTCGTCCGATGTGTACGGAGTGACCGACGACTGCACGGAGCCGATTCGCGAGGATGCACCGCTCCGGCCCGTGGGGGTGTACGGACTCTCCAAGGCTACCGCCGATATGGCGGTGTTCCGGCACTGGTGGACGAGCGGTCTCCCGGTCGTCCGGGTGCGGGCGTTCAACCACACCGGTCCTGGCCAGAGTCCCGACTTCGTATGCTCGGACTTCGCGCGCCAGATCGCGCGGATCGCGGTGGGAGGCGCCGAGCCGGTCATGCACGTGGGCAATCTCGAGGTCGAGCGCGACTTTTCGGATGTCCGGGACATCGTACGCGGCTATTTTCTGCTCTGGGAGCGCGGGGAGCCCGGGGCGGCGTACAATCTCTGTTCGGGGCGCGCGACCCGCGTCGCGCATGTCCTCGAAACGTTGATCGCGGCCAGTGGGGCCCGTGTCGAGGTCGTGACCGACCCGCATCGCAAGCGGGGCCGCGAGATCGAGACGATCGTCGGCAGCGCCGTCCGGGCCCGGGCGCTCGGGTGGTCGCCCACCATCCCGCTCGAACAAACTCTCGACGATCTGTACCGCGATTGGCGTGGACAGATCGAGCCTTCTCAGAAGCTACCTTGAGGCAGTGAGATCGCTATGTTAGGCATCTTCTATGGAAGAGGGCGCCACCGAGCGCAAGGGTCTCGAAGCCCTGCTGCTCGAGCGTGGACGGGTCAGTGCGGAGGATCTTCGTAAGGTCCGGTTGCTGCAGCAGGAGCGCGGCGAGCGACTCGAGCGTTTGCTGCTCGACCTCGGCTTCATTTCCGAAGAGGATCTGATCAGCCTGCTGTCGGAGCACCTCGGCGTACCGTTGATCGGTCGCAAGGAGTATCCGGCGGTTCCCGTGCAGTTGGAGAACGTCAACACGCAGTTTCTGCGGCACGCGAAGATCCTGCCGCTCGAGATTCAGGATGGCGGCCTGACCGTCGCGATGGCCGATCCGTCCGACCGGTACAGTCTCGAGGGCTTGCAGGTGGCGACGGGACTCACCATTACGCCCATGCTCGGGCGCGAGAAGGAGATCCTCGCCGCGCTCGAGGGGCTCGACGAGTCGGGGTCGGCGGAGGACGCCGACGGTTCGGTCGAGTTCCTGGGGCAGGACGAAGAGGACGTCGACCATCTTCGCGATCTCGCCAGCGAGGCGCCGGTCATTCGGCTCGTGAATCTGTTGATCAACCGCGCCGTCGAGCAGCGCGCCTCCGACATTCACATCGAGCCGTTCGAGGACGAGCTCAAGGTGCGGTACCGCATCGACGGTGTGTTGCACGACATCGAGCAGCCCCCGCGTCGTCAGCAGGCGGCCATTGTCTCACGCGTGAAGATCATGGCGAAGCTGAACATCGCCGAGCGCCGCCTGCCCCAGGATGGTCGCATCAAACTCCGCACGATGGGGAAAGAGATCGACCTTCGCGTCTCGACGCTGCCTACGTTGTACGGCGAGAGCGTCGTGCTTCGTATTCTCGACCGATCGAGCATCGTCCTCGACCTCGAGCAGCTCGGGTTTCCGACCGACACGCTCGAGGAGTTCGAGCGGATGATCACGCGTCCGTACGGCTTGCTGCTCGTCACCGGTCCGACTGGCAGCGGTAAGACGACTACGCTCTACGGCGCGCTCGAGAAGATCAACTCGCCCGACAAGAAGATCATCACCATCGAGGATCCGGTCGAGTATCAGCTGTCCGGCGTGAATCAGATCCACGTCAAGCCGCAGATCGGCCTGACGTTTGCCAACGGCCTTCGGTCGATCGTCCGTCAGGATCCCGACATCATCATGATCGGTGAGATCCGGGATTCCGAAACGGCGGAGATCGCCGTGCAGGCTGCGCTCACCGGCCACCTCGTGTTCTCGACCTTGCACACCAACGATGCCGCCGGCGCCGTCAGCCGGCTGCTCGAAATGGGCGTCGAGGATTACCTCCTGGCGTCGTCGTTGCTTGGGGTGCTGGCGCAGCGTCTGGTGCGACGCTTGTGCGAGCGTTGTCGCCGCCCGGTGTCGACGGGGGATGCGCTCCATGCGGTCGGGAGCATGGTCAGTTCGATCGATCGCTTCCGATCGGCAGCGAACGAAGCGCTCGGCGATGCGTCCGTGTTCGAGCCGCAAGGATGTGACGAGTGCTCTGCGACCGGCTACCGAGGCCGCGGTGGTATTTACGAGTTACTGCCAGTGAACGAGGGCATTCGCGAGGAGATCTTGCGACGCTCCTCGGCCGATGCCGTCAAGGCGCGCGCGACGTCGCTGGGGATGCGCACCCTTCGCGACGATGGCTGGCTCAAGGTGCGGCAGGGTTTCACTACTGTCGCGGAGCTCCTGCGCGTCACGCAGGAAGAGTAGGGCGAGGCCCGGAACACGAGGCGACGGTGAACGTTCCTAGAGTCGAGCAGTCGGGCGAGGTGGCGTTTGCGGCGGTGGATGTGTCGATCGTCGTGCCCGTGTTCAACGAGCGCCCGACGCTGGGCGAGCTCGTGGCGCAGTGCGTGGCCGCCATGGAGCCCCTGGGGCTCGCATGGGAGATCATCATCGTCGACGACGGCTCGACCGACGGCTCGTTCGATGAGATGGCGACGCTCCGTGCCCGCGATGCCCGGGTGCGCGGACTCCGTCTGCGGACGAACCTTGGCAAGGCGGCGGCGCTCGCCGTCGGCTTCCGCGCGGCGCGGGGCGGGCGCATCGTGACGATGGACGGCGATCTGCAGGACGACCCTGCCGAGATTCCCAATCTGCTGGCGCGTCTCGATGACGGCTACGACCTGGTGAGTGGGTGGAAGCAGCAGCGCAACGATCCGACGTCGCGGGTCATCGCATCGCGGTTGTTCAATGGCCTGTCGCGGGCGGTATCGGACGTCGAACTCCACGATGTCAATTGCGGATTGAAGGCGTACCTGCGTGAGGTGACCGCCGAGGTGCCGCTGTACGGCGAGCTCCATCGCTTCATTCCGCTGCTGGCGTCCTGGCGCGGTTTCCGCGTCGCAGAGGTCGTCGTGAGTCACCGGCCGCGCGCCGTGGGCCGGTCGAAGTACGGGTGGTCACGGGCGCTTCGGGGCATCATGGATCTGGTGACCGTCGTGTGTCTGACACGGTACAATCGCCGCCCCGCGCATTTCTTCTCGCTGCCAGGCACGGCGCTGATTGGCGTAGGCGCATCGCTCTGCGGCTACGTGGCGTACCTTCGTCTCGCCTACGGCCACATCTGGAACCGGCATCCGTTGCTGATGTTCGCGATCCTGCTGGTGGTCGTTGGCGTGCAGCTCTTCACGACGGGATTGCTGGGCGAGATGATGGTCGATGCGGGGAGCCGGATCGACGAGGACTTCGAGGCAGCGCGGAAGCTCGACTAGCGTGCGCTTCGCGCTCATCGGGCCGAGCGCTCCCCTGCGTGGGGGCATCGCCCAATATCACGACAGGCTCGCCGAAGCTCTGGCGAAGCGTGGTCACGACGTGCGTCGGATCTCGTTTCGCCGGCAGTATCCGGCGCTATTGTTTCCGGGACGGACGCAGCTCGAGCCGGACGAGACCCGCGCGACGCCGGCCTCCGCCCTTGCGCCCCCGGACGTCCTGCTCGACTCGATCGGCCCCGCAAGCTGGCGCACCGTCGCCGAGGAGGCCGCAGCCGCCGACGTCGTCGTGTGTGAGTGGTGGCACCCGTTCTTTGCCCCAGCCCTCGGGGTCATTGCGGCGCGGCTCGCCCGGCGGCGTGTTCCGACGATCTTCGTGTGTCACAATCTGGAGCCGCACGAGCCGGTCCCGGGAGGAGCGCTGCTGACCCGTTGGGCGCTCGGACGTGCGACGGCGTTCGTGACGCAGTCATCCATGGATCGCGATCGGGTGCGCCGGCAGTTTCCTGGTCGCCCCGTGGCCATGGTGCTGCCGCCGGCGCCGCCAGCGCCGACCTGCGCACACGGCGAAGATCGCGACGCGTGTGCGGCGGCCCTGGACCTGCCGCCAGCGGGGCGCCGCGTGCTCTTCTTCGGGTACGTGCGTGCCTACAAAGGTGTGCCGACGTTGATCGAGGCGATGGCCAGCATGCCGACCGACGTGCAACTCGTCGTGGCCGGCGAGATCTACCATCGTGATGGCGCATATTACCGGACGCTGGCGGCGCGCGCGGGCGTGGGCGACCGGGTGGTATTGTTGGACCACTTCCTGCCAGCCGACCGGGTGCGCTGCTGCTTTGCTGTCGCCGATGTGGTGGCGCTGCCCTACTGGACCGCGAGTCAAAGCGCCGTGGTGCCTCTGGCCATGGCATGCGAGCGGCCGGTCGTCGCCAGCGCCGTCGGCGGTCTTCCCGACGCCATCGAGGCTGGGGTGACGGGGGCGCTCGTGCCGCCACGTGATCCGGCGGCGCTTGCCCGGACGCTGGCGGAGGCGCTAACGGTTGCCCCTGCCTGGGGCGCGGCCGCAGCGGCAGCGGTCGCCCTGCGTACCTGGGCGGGCGCGGCGGCGGCGGTCGAAGACCTGGCCGGGGCTGCGGTGTCCCGGATGGGCACGGCCTGGTAGGAGTGCTGGCATGAGCGGTCGCGCGTGGTTCTTTCTCCGTCCCTTCGCGCCGACGTTGATCGGAGCCTTCGCGTCGATGATGCTGCGCGCCGCGTTGATCGCCACCGCGGCGTACCTGGTCAAGCCCGTCCTCGATGAAGAACTGGTGCAGCCAGGCGCGACCCTGGTCCGGTGGGCCCCGGTCATTGTGCTGGTGTTCTACGCCCTGAAGTCCGTGCTCGAGTTCGCGCAAAGTTACTTCATGGGGACGGCGGGCGACGGCGTCTGCCGTAATCTGCGCACCGCGCTCTACCGACATGCGGTCGACCTGCCGGTCACCTACTACCACCAGACATCCGTGCCGAGCCTGCTCGCGCGCGTGTTTGCCGACGTGCGCCACATCCAGGCCGTTGCCGGCGGGGCACTCCTTTCGATGCTGAAGGACATCTGTAGCGTGGCCGCGCTCGGGAGCCTGCTCGTGTACCAAAACTGGCGTCTCGCGGGTCTCGCGCTCGTCATCCTGCCGTTCGCGGCGTATCCGCTGATCCGCTTCGGGCGGTTCCGGCGCCATCGGGTTCACGCCGAGCAGGATTGCATCGCCGAGATGAGCGCGGTCGCGCACGAAGGGCTCGCGGGCGTCAAGATCGTCAAGGCCTTTGGCATGGCCGAGCACCAGAAAAGCCGATTCGACGAGCGGAACCACCGGTTCTTCGAAATTCGCCGTGGGGTGCGCCTGGCGATGGCGGCCAGCAACCCGATCAGCGAGATGGCCCTTGCGCTCGGCGCCGCCGCGATCGTCGGCTACGGCGGCTATGAGATTCTCGTTGCCCGGACCACCGTCGGCGAGATCGCGTCCTTCTTCGTCGCGCTGGCGCTGCTCTATGAGCCGGTGAAGCGGATCGGGCGCGGGAACATGGACATTCAAGCGGCGCTCGGGGCGTTTCAGCGGATCCTGCGTGTCCTCGACGAGCCGCTCGAAGCCGCACGTGCGGATCAACCGTCCTTGGTCGTCACCGCGGGTCGGATCGAGATGCGCGAGGTGTCGTTCGCGTATGGAGCCCGGCCGGTGCTGAGCAATGTCTCTTTCGTCGCTGAAGGAGGGACGACGTTGGCGTTGGTCGGCCGGTCCGGCGCGGGAAAGTCGACGCTCGTGGACATGCTCGCCGGATTCGTCGATCCGAGCGCAGGATCGATGTTGATCGATGGCCAGGACACCCGGAACGTCAGCTTGGCGTCTCTGCGGGCGCGGATGGCCATCGTGACGCAGGAGGTGTTCCTTTTTGACGATACCGTGCGCGCCAACATTGCGTATGGGGCCCCCGGGGCCTCCGAGGACGCAGTGGTCCGCGCCGCCGAGAACGCCGAGATCCACGAGTTCATCGCTGGCCTGCCCGAGGGCTATGACACCGTCGTGGGCGAGCGTGGGGTTCGATTGTCGGGCGGCGAGCGTCAGCGGCTCGCGATCGCCCGTGCCTTTCTCGCGGACGCGCCGATCCTCCTCCTCGATGAGGCGACGTCCGCGCTCGATGCCGCGACCGAGGCCCGGGTCGTGCGTTCCCTGACGCGGCTGATGCACGGCCGCACGGTGCTGGTCGTCGCCCACCGGTTGTCGACGATTCAGCGCGCCGAGCGCATCGTCGTGCTCGCGGACGGTCAGATCGTCGAGACCGGAGATCATGCGTCGCTCCTGGCCGGCGACGGCGAGTATCGGCGTCTCTACCGCGAGCAATTCGAGCGCCTGCCGGGGGGCGCCGCCGTCAGGCCCGCGACGGCGTAGGCCGTGCGGGCGGGGCGCTTCGTGTGTCTCGTCGCCTCGCTATGGTCATCGCCACCCCCCAATTGACAAGGTATAATGGCTACGCTGTAGTGATTCCGGGACGTTGAACATGTCGACAGCGGGGGCGGATGGCAGAGTTTCAATATCGAGCGACCGACTTTCAGGGGAAGATCGTCGAAGGCTCCATCGAGGCGGGCGAGGAGCGCTCGGTGGTGGAGCGCCTACGCGAACGCGGATTGGTGCCGATCAAGATCGGCGCGGGCGCTGGACCGGGCGTCAGCGCTGGAACCGGGCGTCTGGGCCGGAGCGTGCGTCTGCCGTCGCTCGGGGGCGGGAAGCGTGCTGTTCGTTCCAAAGATCTGCTGGTTTTCACCCGTGAGCTGAGCACCCTCCTGGCGGCGGGTATTCCGCTCGATCGCGGCCTCACGACCCTGGTCGAGCTGTCGCCGAACGCGGAGCTGAAGCGCGTGACGGGCGAGGTCTTGCAGGCCGTTCGTGGGGGCGCCTCGCTGGCAGAAGCGCTCGGGCAGTTCCCGGAGGTCTTTCCCTCCCTGTACGTCAACATGGTCAAGGCCGGCGAGATCGGTGGCGTGCTCGATACGGTCCTGATTCGTCTCGTGGAGTATCTGGAGAGCGCCGAGGACCTGCGCGACGAGGTTCGGACGGCGCTGACGTATCCGATCCTGCTCGTGATCGTCGGTGGGCTCTCCGTCGTGTTCTTGCTGATCTTCGTGCTTCCGAAGTTCGCGAGCATGTTCGCGGACATGGGTGAGGCGCTCCCGACCTCGACGCGCATCATGCTGAGCGTGAGCGATGCCTTCACCAGTATCTGGACGCTGCCGATCGCGGTCGTGCTCGTGGGCGGTGGCTATGGGCTCTATCGCTATGCCGATGCGAACAATCGCTACGGTCTCGATGCGTTGAAGCTCCGGATGCCGCTCGTCGGATCGCTCGTACGACGGATGGAAGTTGCACGTTTCTCGCGGACGCTCGGTACACTGCTCAAGAGTGGCGTGCCGATGTTGCAGTCCCTCGACATCGTTCGCGCGGTCTCGATCAATCTCGTGATCGACCAGGCGATCGGTGACGTGCAGGTCGGAGTGCGCGAGGGCGTCGGCATGTCGGCCCCGCTGGGGCGAAGCGGCGCGTTTCCGCCGCTCGCGATGCAGATGATCGCGGTGGGGGAGGATACCGGCAAGCTCGACGAGATGTTGGTGACCGTTGCCGACTATTTCGACGGCGAGGTCCGTACTCAGGTCAAGCAGCTGACGAGTCTCCTGGAGCCGGCCTTGATCGTGTTCATGGGGCTGGTCGTGGGTTTCATGGTGATCTCGATGCTGATGGCGGTTTTCAGCATCAACGATTTGAACGTTTGATGATGGACGTGGAGGGACGGACATGAAGACGGATCGTGTGGCGCGTGCGATGGCGTACGGACATCAGGGCTTTACCCTGGTCGAGTTGCTCGTCGTGATGGTCATCCTCGGCTTGCTCGCTGCGTTGGTGGTGCCGAGCTATCTTGGGCGTGAGCGCAAGGCCCGTTCCCAGGCGGCCAAGACCCAGATCGAGTTGTTGGGGACCGCTCTCGACACTCTCCGCCTGGATTCCGGCCGATACCCGACGACCCGCGAAGGTCTCGAGGCGCTGCGGACTGCGCCGGCCGGGCTCGCCGGCTGGGACGGTCCGTATCTGAAGAAGTCGGTGCCCGCTGATCCGTGGTCGCGTGAGTACATCTACGAGAGTCCCGGAGAGCACGGTGAATACGACCTGTACTCGTATGGAGCCGATGGCGCCCCCGGGGGAGAGTCGGACGCGCGCGACCTCAACAGCTGGGACGGCTGAGGGCTCGCGGGGGCGGTCGTTGCGGACGGCCGGGTTCTCTCTTCTCGAACTGTTGGTCGTGTTGGTGATCCTGGCGATCGCGAGCGCCTTCGCGGTGCCGGCGGTGCGGAGCGGGTGGGAGTCCCGGGAGATCCGGCAGGGCACCCGTCAGCTCGCTTCGGTCATGCGCGGGTTGCGTGAACGCGCGGTCCGGCGCGGTGAGGAGATCGATCTGGTGATCAACGAGGATGGCCAGACGATCACATGGGCTGGAGCCTCCGAGGCCATGCGCCTGCCGTCCGGGGCCTGGGTCACCGGGGTCCATGGCGGGTGGCCCGATCAGGATGGAAGCGTGCGGGTGATCTTCTACCCCAACGGCGGGGCCACGGGGGTGGCCTTCATGATCGGCGGTCGTGATGACGACGGCCTGCGGTTCGCGATCCAGATCGACGCGCTGCTCGGAACGGTCTCCATCGAGGAGGCGACGCTACGGTGACGACGCGCACGGCTGGCTCACGGGGATTTACACTGATCGAGGTGGCGATCGCGCTGTCGATTCTCGGCATCGGTGTCGTGACCGTGCTCGAGCTGTTCTCGGGGGCCCTGCAGATGGAGCGCTCGAGTGCCACTCGCGCCCGTGCCGTGGTGCACGCACGCACGCTGTTCGATGCCACCATCACGCTGCCCGAGTTCGAGCCGATCGCGGAGGCGGGAGATTTTGGCGATGGGTACCGCTGGGAGCGCACCATCCGCGAGGCACCGGAGTATACGGATGGCAGCGGTCGCGAGTTCGACCTGGTCAGCAGCTGGACGATGTACGAGATCGAGGTCACCGTGCTCTGGGACCAGACGATCGACCGTCAGGGCGTGTTTGCCCTCCGGACCCTCCGGGTCGGGCCGGGGGGAGGGGCGTGAGTTCACGACGTCCCCGTGGCTTCACGCTCGTCGAGGTCGTGCTGGCCCTCGCGATCTTCGGACTGCTGATCGTGACGGCCTACAGCGCGTTCTTCATCGGGCATCGCGCCGTCATCGCCGGGGAGCGCGACGCCGCGATCAGCCAGCGCTTGCGCGTCGTGTCCGAGATCCTCGGTCGGCAGATCCGCTCTGCTGTCTACTATTTCGCGCGCGATGACGACGATGTGCTGCCGTTCTTTGCCGGCGGTTCCGCGGGCGTGAGTTTCGTCACCGCGTCGCCGCAGAGCCGCGGGGGCACTGGATTGGCGGTCGTCACGTATCAAGTCGTCGACGGAAGCCTCATCCTCCAGGAGCGGATGGGTTTCACCCCCGACGATCTCTATTCGCCGCCGAGCGACGCGCGCGTCGAGCATGCGGTGTTGTTGAGCGGCTTCGAAACGGTGCGGTTCGAGTACCTGCCGCACGACGATCCCGAGTTCCAGTGGCAGCCGACCTGGGACGCACGCGAGGAGGACACGCTGCCCGCCGCCGTGCGCATCAGTGTCGATGGCGTGCCTTTCTCGTCGACCGGCCTGTGGATGCATCAGGCTCCGCTGATGACGATCAGCTACGGCTACGGGTCAGACGAATTTCGCGACGCCGACGACGAGCTGGACGACGAGATTCAGGAAGAAGAGGAGGCACTGGCAGACGAGGAGCTCGATCCCAACGATGATTTCGGGGATAGCTCGTGAGCCCGATGCCGATTCTGCGTTCGGAACGCGGCGTGGCCTTGCTGCTCGTGCTCTGGATCTTCATGGTGCTGACGGTGATTGCTGCCCAGTTCAGCCGGGCGATGCGCGACGATGCCGTGGCCACGCACAACCTCGCCGAGGAGACAGCGGCGCGCGCGGTTGCGCTCGCCGGCTTGAACCGGGCGCTCTACAGTACCCTCCGGGTGCGCGAGCAGGCGCTCGAGGAGGACGATGACGACTCTGAGGATATTGAGGGCACGGTGGGCCTCGATGACGGCGGCGAGCCGTTCGTCCACTGGGCCCCGGACGGTACCTGGCACGACGATGCCTATGGGGGTGGCCGTTTCTCCGTCCGGATGATCGACGAGGGGGGCAAGATTCCCCTCAATCGGGTCGATGAGAGGATGCTCAGGCGGATTTTCTACAGTCTCGGGCTGGACTCAAACGCGCAGGAGGAGATCACCGACGCGATCCTTGATTGGAGGGACCCGGATCTCGAGGAGCGGCTGAACGGAGCCGAGGAGGCCTACTATCTGGGCCTGCGGAGCCCCTATCGCCCGAAGGACGGGCCTTTTGACTCCGTGGACGAGCTCCTGGGCGTTCGGGGCATTACGCAGGAGCTCTTCTATGGGGCCAATCCGGACGAGATCGAGGACCTCATCGCCGAGGGCGAGATCGTGATTCCTTTCGGGGCTATCTTTTCGGTTTTCAACAGGAGCGGTAACATCAATATGAGGACGGCCCCGCCTGAGGTCCTGTTCGTGCTGGCTGGGGGAGAGGTTGAGGACGTGGAAGAGATCATGGATCTTCGACAAGGGAATCCGCGGGCGGCGTTGGCGCTGTTGCGCGAGAGGCTCGGGGAGCGTTCGCTGCAGCGACGGGTCGTGTATCGAGCGCCGACCACGATCGCGGTTGAGGTGAAGGCCATCATGGACAAAGGCAAGGTCGAGGCGCGCCTGGGGGCGATCGTGCAGGTCGAGGAAGACGCCGACGCATTCTTCATTTCTCGCTGGTTGGATCGCCTGCCGGCCTACTGATGAGCTGCTGACGACGCATGGATCTCGCAACCCTCACAACCCGCATCCGGCGGGCCGACTTCCTCGATGGCCTCGGGATCGCCGTTGGCACCGATCGGGTGTCCCTGGCGCACATCACCAAGCGCATGTTCACGGTGACGCTGCTCCAGGAGGCAAGCTATCCTCTGGCCCCGGCGGATCGCCCGGAGGACCGGTTGCAGTCGCTGACCGATGCCGTCGGGACGTTCGTGCACGGGGCGGCGCTGCAGTCGAGCGCGGTGCACCTCTGCCTGCCACGTCGCGAGCTGTTGCTGAATCGGCTCGTATTGCCCGCGGCGGCTCGCGAGAACATCGCGCAGGTCATCGAGTACGAGGTGGAGCGTGTGATCCCGCTCCCGCGCGACGACATCTTCTACAGCTACCAAGTGCGGCAGTCGGTCGGTGGCGAAGCAGGGCGTCTGGCGGCGCTGCTCGTCTGCGTTCCACAGCGGATCGTCCGTCCGTACATGAGCGCGCTCGAAGGGGTCGGCATGCGGCCGAAGGCCATCTCGGTCTCGGCGGGGGCGCTCGGTGACCTCGGCGCGTTCTGCCTCGGCGACCTGCAGGCACCGACCGCGCTCGTGGGCGGTGATGCCGATGCGTACGAGATCGCGCTCTTCCTCGAGGGGCAGCTCGTGGCGAGTCATGCCGTGGATGGCGCGACGGCGCGCGACGAGGAGCAGATCGCAGCGCTGTGTACGCGCGACCTGGGCGAGGTGTTCCACAGCGGCGACGCGCCGCTACGTATCTTCTCGATCGGCGAGTCCAACGTTGGCGAGCCGCTCTTCCCGCATGCCGAGGGCCGATTGGAGATGCCCGATGGCGGGGCGAGCGAGCCCGAGTCCTCAGTGATGCCAGCGATCGGGGCCGCGCTCGGTGCCGTCCGCGAGGGCGTCATCGGACTCAACCTGCTCCCGGAGGAACACCGGCCCGGATTGCAGGAAGGATTGTTCGTCCCGCTGATGTTGAGCGCGGCGATCGTCGTCCTGGCGATCCTGTTCGGCGGCAGTGTGATCGTGCGCGATGAAATGACGGGTCGCGCGCTCGCTGCCCAAGTCGCGGAGCTGAAGCCGCAAGTCGAGAAAGTGCGTCAGCAGGAGGCCGAAGGGCGGAAGCTGCAAGAGCAGGCGACCGTGCTCACCGCCGACGAGGACCGGCGGATGGTGCAGTACATGCGCGAGCTTACCAAGAAGATCCCGCTCGACGCGTATCTCACCACCCTGCGGTTCCGGAATGGCCGCGTCGAGATCGACGGTTTCGCGTCCCGATCGTCCGAGTTGATCCAGGTGCTCGAAGCCTCGCCCATGTTTGCCAGCGTCAAGTTCACGTCGCCGGTCACGACCGGGCAGGGCGGCAAAGAGCGCTTCTCGATTGTCGCCGAGGTCGAGAAATGAACTGGCGCGAGCGTTGGGAGCGGTTTGGCGTCCGGGAGAAGCGGCTGATCATCGTCGCCGGCGTCGTGCTGGGATTGTTGGTCGTGCGTGTGGTGATCGTCTCCCCGTTTCTCACCTACCGGTCGAATCTCCGTGACCGCATTGCCGAACAGCGGGAATGGCTCGACAACGCGCATGCCTACATGGCGCGCTCCGGCGAGGTGGAGCGCAACAGCAACAAGCTTCGCGATCAGGTTCGCCAGATCCGCGGCCAGCTGATCCCCGGGAAGACGCCCGACCTGGCGGCTGCCAATCTGCAGGATACGTTGCACGGGCTTGCGGCCACGGCGGGGGTCGAGATCCGGAGCACCCAGAAGATGCGCGACGAGCCCATCGACGATTTCCGGAAGATCGCCGTGCGCATTACGATCACCGGCGAGGTGCGTGCCCTGGCAGAATTCTTGGCGGGGATCGAGTACGATAGCCAGCGACTGCTGATCTCCTTCTTCGAGATCAGCCGCCGCGGAGCGGTCTTGCGGAACAAGGGCGCGCGGGCGCTGTCGGCGACCATCGAGGTCAGTGGATTCATCCAGGGTGAACACGTCGTGCAGGCCGCAGCGCCGAAGAAACCCACAAAGCCCAAGAAGCCGATCATACCGAAGCGTCCGAAGCGTCCGAAACGTCCAACGAAAGATACGGCGAAGGACGCGGCGAAGGGCCCGGCGAAAGGCTCGAAGAAGGACCCGGCGAAAGGTCCGAAGGGTCCCGGACCGCGTGCGGCAGGGGGGAAAGCGGCATGATGCGCCGGGTCCTCATCCTGAACGTGATGCTGTTGGCGATCGTCGCGGTGCTCGTGATACAGATTGTCGTGCTGTGGTGGGGCAGCGACGCCGCGGTGGACGAGGTTGTGGCGCGCACCCCAAAGAGTCAGCGCATTGCGGTGCGGAATCCCGTACGCCCACCGGCGCCCCGAGATCTCGTCGAGAACATCGCCGGGAAAGATTTGTTCGATGCGACGCGTGCAGCGGCGGCCGATAAGAAAGCGGGCGATGTGGCAGCCGGGAGCGATGCTCCGGTGGCGCCGCTTGCCATCCAACTGCTCGGTGTTCGTATCATCGGTGGTGGCAAGGAGGCGCTGGTGAAGATGCAGACGGAGCCCAAACCCATGTGGTTTCGCCAGGGCGAGGAGATCGAAGGTCACAAGTTGGAGCGGATCGAGCCTCTCGAGATCGTGACCTCGGCACCCGATGGCACCACGTCCAACTTCGAGCTCAACGTGAAGTATGCCGTCAATCCCGGGAGCGCCGCGGTCGGTCCCGCTGGAGTCGGACCGACCCCGAAGGCGAAGCGCACGCGCGCCGCGCGCGTCAAGCGCACCCCCGCGCCAGGGCGCAGGACGCCCTCAGCGGATATCAAGGCAAAGATAGAGCGACTGCGTGAGGAGGCTCGAAAACGTCGAGCCGAGCGTGCGCGCCGGTGAGGGAGCAGCGATGATGCGTCAGGCAGTGGTCTACATCGGGGCAGGCATCCTTACGTTGAGCGTGGTGCTAGCCCAGGCCCAAGCCCAGGTCCCGAAGGGGGCTCCGGGCGATGCGCCGAGCAAGCCCGTCGTTGCGGCGCCTCCCGCCACCGCTCCCGCCGCGCCCGCACCCGTTGCGGCACCGCCGGCTCCTGCTCCGCGCCCACAGGCGCCTGCCGCCGCTCCGGTCGCGGCGCCTCCCGTTCCCGCGCCTCCCGTGGCCGCGGCACCTCCGGTTGCGCCGCCTCCGGCCGCAGTTGCCCCGCCTGCTTCGGCACCAGCAGCAGCACCAGCAGCACCAGCACCCGCGGCCGCGCCCGTCGCCGTTGCTGACGACTCGGTCGTCCTCAATTTCGAGGCGGCGGACGTGCGGGAAGTGATTCATAGTCTCGCCGATGCCCTTGGGATCAACTACCAGATCGATCCCAGGATCCAGGGCCAGGTCACGATCCGGACGACGGGGCCGATCGCGAAAGGCGATCTCTTTCCCATCTTCAATCGCATTCTGCGCTCCAACGGCATCAGCGCCATGCTGGTGGGTGACCTGTATCAGATCGTCCCGGTCGCCGAGGCCAAGACGAAGGCCTTCGTCCCGAAGTCCCAGCAACAGCGCGGGCGCGTCGGGCGCCAGGATGCGTTCATCATCGAGATCTTCCAGGTCAAGTACGTGTCGGCCGCGGAGATGGTGAACGTGTTGCAGCCGTTCGTGACGCCTGGCGGCGATCTCATTCCGTACGCCCGCTCCAATCTCCTCATCATCACCGACCTCGAGTCGAATGTCCGTCGTCTCGCGGAGCTCATCGACACCTTCGACCGGAACGCGTTCCGCGAGCTCCGCGCGCGCGTGTACAAGATCGAGCACGCCAATATCGAAGAGATCGGGCAGGAGCTCATCGCGATTCTCGACACCTACGGTGTGACTGCAACCAGCGCGGAGGAGCGGGGCATCTACGTCATCCCGTTGCCCCGGTTGAACTCGGTCGTCGTGGTGGCGTTTACGCCCTCGGTGTTTCCCGAGATCGAGCGCTGGGTGAAGGTGCTCGACGTGCCCCCCGAGGAGGGCGTGGGTCGTCAGGTGCACGTGTTTCATGTCGAGAATGCCAAGGCGTCCGATCTCGCGCAGATCCTGAACGAGTTGTACGGCGGTGGGACAGGCGGCGGGCGGCGCGGTGTGCAGCAGAGCTTCACTCCGTTCTCGACGCGCGCGCGCACGGGGGCGACGGCCGCGCGGGCGGCCGGAGGTCGGCCGGCCGCGCAGACACGGCAGCCGGCGCGAGCCGCGGGCGCTCGCCAGCAGTTCGACGGTTTCGAGGCCTACGAGCCCTTGCAGCAGTTCGGCGGCACCGGCGGCGGGATCACGGGCGGCAACCAGCGCCAGTCGGGAAGTCAGCGCCGCGGCGCGCTCGGCAGCCAGGGGGGACGCGGTGTCGGCGGGGTTGCCGGTGGTGTCTCTGGCGGGGCGAGCGGCTACGTGCTGGCCGGGGGTGAGCCGGGGGACATCTTTCGCGAGGAGGTGCGGCTCGTGGCCGACGAGGTCACGAACTCGCTCGTCGTGCTGGCCACACGTAAGGACTACACCGACGTGCGGGAAGTTCTGCGCCGGCTCGATGTGGTGCCGCGGCAGGTGCTGGTCGAGGCGCTCATTGCCGAGCTGACACTGGGGGACGACCTGCAATTCGGGGTTACCTGGGCGATCGCCGGCAACACGCGTAACAACGCGCTGGGACGCGTGACGGGCGAGGCAGAGGCCCCGGACGGCGTCTTCGACATTCAACGCGCGCTCGGGCTGGCGTCTGCGGCGGTGTCACCCGTTCCCGGCAGTGGCAGTTTCGCCTTCATCAGCGACAATCGGAACTTCGCAGCCGTGCTGAATGCGCTCGCCTCCAAGAACCGGATCAAGGTGCTGTCGTCGCCGCACATCATGACGGCGGACAACCACGAGGCCCACATCCTCGTCGGACAGGAGGTGCCGATCGTTACGACGCAGAGCAACGCGTCGACGGTGACGGACAGCAACTCCAATATTCTCCAGAACATTCAGTATCGCGATACCGGTGTCATTCTCACCGTGCTCCCCCAGGTGAACTCCGAGGGACTCGTGAATCTGGAGATCCGCCAGGAGGTCAGCCAGATCGCGAGCGCGGTTACCGGGGGGATCGATTCGCCCACGTTCAGCACCCGCGAGTCGGAGACGACCGTCGTCGTGCAGAGCGGTGAGACGATCCTGATCGGCGGCATCATCGACGAGACGATCGATCACGTACGAAGCGGCATCCCGTTCTTGATGGACATTCCAGTGATCGGGCGTGCCTTTCGCCAGGACCAGGACCGCTACCGGCGGACGGAGCTCATCATCCTGCTCACGCCGCACGTCGTGCGTGATCGTCAGGAGTCGCGCCAGGCGACGTTCGCGTTCCGCCAGCGTTTGGAGGGTATCCGGGAGGATCTCGAGCGGATCGATCGTGGGCGGCCCGATTACGGCGGGCCAGCGCTTCGGCCGGACGCGTCCGGATTCTGACGAGGGTGCAGGGACGCGACGCCGGCCCGTCCGCCTGGCTGGTGGCGACGGGGCTCGTCGGGGCCGTCGCGGTCGTCTATGCGAACGCGCTCGGCAACGACTTCGTCTTCGACGACTTTCTCCTGATCATCGACGACCCTGCTGTCCGGGTACCGCTGAGCGACGGGTGGGAGATGCTCCGCTACCGTCCGATGCGCATGCTCTCGTATCGGCTGGACTACGCGATCGGTGGGATGAACGAGTGGATCTTCCACTTGAGCAATGTGATCTACCACGCGATCACGGTGCTGTTGGTGCATGCGGTGCTCCGTCGTCTCGGTGCCTCCGGATGGGGGGCGATGGCGGGGGCGTTGGTGTTCGCCGTCCATCCTCTGCAGACCGAATCGGTGACCTACGCATCGGGGCGCCGGGACGTGCTGTGCGGGCTCTTCTTCGTGGCGGGGTTCCTCGCGTTCCTGCGCGCCCGCGCCCGCGGCTCGTGGCTCGCGTTGATGGGGGCGGGGACAGCGTGGGGCCTGGCGGTGCTCACCAAGGAGATGGCCGCGACGCTGCCGTTGATCTGCATACTCGTGCATGGGTTCGAGCGTAAGCGCGAGACCGGCAGCGTCGTCTCCCTCACGGCCGCGTTTCGGCCGGCCCTCGTGCTCCCGCTCCTCGGGCTCGTCGTGGCGGTCGTCGTTCGGCTCACCACGTACCGGGAGTTTACGACGAAGATCCTGGCGGAGATGCCTTGGCATGGGGGGAGTATCGGCGCGAACTTCGCGACGGTGGCTCGTATCTGGGTCCACTATCTGAAGCTCATCGTGTGGCCCGCCCACCTGTCGGTCGACTATACCCACAATGCGTTTCCCGTCTCGACGAGCGCGACCGACCCTGTGGCGATGGCGGCGGCTGCGTTCCTCGTCGCCCTGGCCGCGGCGGCGTTCTGGCGTTGGCGTGCGGGGGGCCTGGCTGGTTTCGGTTTCGCGTGGTTCGCCGTGGCCCTGTTGCCTGTGTCCCACTTCATCCCGTACGTCGAGATGGTGGCCGAGCACTATCTGTACATTCCGCTGGTCGGGATCGCGATGATCGTCGCCGACGCGGTCGACGTGCTCGAGGCTCGTATGCCTGAACAACGGTGGGCACTGGTGGCGGCGATCCTGCTGATGACGACCGCGCTGGGCGCACGGTCGGTCGTCCGCAATCGTGACTGGCGTGACGGGCCGACGCTCTGGGCGGCGACCGTCGCCGTCGTGCCCAACTGCGCCCGGGCGCGTTTCAATCTTGGGGAGGTCTGGCTTCGCCGCGGCAAGCGCGACGAGGCCGAGCGGCTCTGGCGTGCGGGCGCTGCTGATTTCCCGCACGCGTATACGTACCCATTCTCGCTCGCGAAATTGGCGTATCGTGCCGGTGACTACGATCAGGCGTATTGGGAGATCAAGCGCGCGATCCGTTTGCGGCCGCAGGAAGGGGAGGCGAGAAGCCTGGCGGGGTGGATCAGTCTCCACGGGGGCCGGCCCCAGCGAGCGATCGGATTCTTCGATGCCGCGCTGGCTCGCCTGCCACTCGCCGAAGCGTCCGGGGCTGCGAAGGGTCGTGCGCGCGCCCTGGCCGTCGCCCCTGCGGCCCGGGAAGCCACGCCGTGAGCCATGCCGGCGCGATGACGCGCGCGGTGTGGCGTGATCGCCGGGTCGTGTGGACGCTGGTGCGGCGGGAGATCCGGAGTCGCTACATCGGCTCCTCGTTGGGCGTGGTGTGGTCGGTGCTGCCCCCGCTGACTCAACTTGCCGTCTTCACGTTCGTTTTTTCCGTCGTGCTCGAGGTGCGTTTCGGCGCCACCGATCACCCGTTCGTACTCTACCTCGCGTGCGGCTTGTTTCCGTGGCTGGCGTTTCAGGAGGCCCTCACGCGGAGCGCGACCTGTCTGGTGGATCAGTCCGTGCTGGTGAAGCGCGTCGTCTTTCCGATCGAGGCGTTTCCCGTGCAACTCGCGCTGGCGACCCTCGTCCAGCAGTTAATTGCATTCGGCCTGCTGATCGGGCTTCTGGCGCTGTTCGGATTTCCGCCGACGATCGCGTTGCTCGCACTCCCGATCTTTCTCGCGCTGCAGTGCATGTTGACGATCGGGTGTGGCTGGGCGCTGGCCGCTTGCCACGTTTATTTCCGTGATACGGCCCAGGCCATCGGGGTGTTCTTGCCAATCCTGTTCTACCTGACGCCGATCATTTACCCGGACCGGCTCATTCCCGAGGTCCTCCAGCCGGTCCTTGCCTTGAACCCGCTTGCGGCGCTCGTCGGCGTCTACCGGGATCTGTTCCTGCAGGGTGTTGTGCCGTGGGGCGTGCGCGAGCTGTGGCTGGTGGTCGTGAGCGTGGCCGTCTATGTCGGGGGCGGGGCGATCTTCGCGCGCGGCCGTGGCGAGTTCGCCGATCTCGTATGACCAGCCCACGCATCGATGCTCAGGACCTCGGCAAGGTCTATCGGCTGTATCGGCGTCCGGCGGATCGACTGCGGGAATGGCTTGGGGGCGGCGCGCGGCATCAGGAATTCTGGGCGCTTCGCGGGGTCGATCTCGCGGTTCGTGCTGGCGAGGCGATTGGCATCATCGGTGAGAACGGCGCTGGCAAGTCGACGTTGCTGGCCCTGCTGACGGGCACGGCGCAGCCCACCACCGGCGCGGTGCAGGTGCGGGGATCGGTTGCCGCCATTCTCGAGCTCGGGGCGGGCTTCCACCCCGAGTTTACCGGGTGCGAGAACGCCATGATGCACGGGGCGTTGTTCGGCGTCAGCGCGGCGGATCTCGACGCCTACGTCGCCGAGGCGGTGGCATTCGCCGAGCTCGACGCGTTCATCGATCAGCCCGTCCGGACGTATTCCTCCGGGATGTACGTGCGCCTGGCCTTCGCGCTGGCGGTTACGGTGGATCCTGATGTGCTCGTCATCGACGAGGCCCTGGCGGTCGGCGATCAGCACTTCCAGACCAAGTGTGTGGAGAGGATCCTTCGCTTTCGCAGCGAAGGGCGGACGATCGTGTTCTGCTCGCACAACATGTACCAGGTGAAGAAGCTCTGCGATCGCGCGCTCTGGCTCCAGAACGGCAGTCCGGCGGCACTCGGGGCAGTGGATACGGTCATCGACGCCTACCTCGAGGATGCCGGGCGGCATGACGAGGCGACGGTAGCGGCGCCACCACGGGCGGATGCCGCCCTGGCGGTGCGGGTGCTCGAGACGACGCTGGAGGGCGCCGCGGGCCAATCGGTCGAGGAGCTACGGACCGGTGATCCGGCGACGATTCGGGTCTCCGTGGAGTGTCAGCCGGGGACCGATGTCGTTCCGGGCGTAGGCATCGCCTTCGTCCGGAATGATGGGCTCGTGTGCTACTGCGTGTCCACCGAGATGGACGGCGTCGCTATGTCGGGCCTTGGGGCCGGGCGGTTTGCGGTGGCGCTGCACGTGCCTCGCCTGCCTCTGCTGGGCGGTGGCTACTACCTGAACATCGCGACCACCGACAATCGAGGAGCCCTGGTCCCATACGATATCCGGGAACGGCTGTGCCCGTTCCGCGTCCGGAATCCGACCGACGAGTACGGCTTGATGCGCATGGAACACCAGTGGCTCGAAACAGGGGAATCCTAGGCAGTTTGGTGGCAGCTGCGGTCCCGGGAGTGCTCCATGGCTCGACGACTCGCACGGCACGTCGTATGAAGGGCGCCAACGAGCATCCGGGCCGGGACCGAACGTGGTTCAAAATGGCAAGAACGTAGTAGGATCAGGTACTTCGGGGGTTGACACCATGTATGGTCGCCTATATCGATATCCGCTAACCTTGCGAGGTACGGTGATTTTTCGGGCGGTGTGGGGCGTGACGTTGCTTGCGGTTCTCGGCGGATTCGTCGTGGCCTGCAGCCCTGGTGAGGCCACCCAGACGCTGAGCGAGAGGGTCGATCGCTATTGGGAACTCAAGCAGGCCAAGCGGTGGGACGAGGTCTACGACCTGTTCCTCGATCCGCAGGACAAGGAAAAGCTCACCCGGGAGGCGTTCTTGCGGCGACGGGTGCTCGCCTTCGATATCCTGAGCTACACGATCCCAGAGATTGGGGAGGACGGATCAGAGCTGGGGGAGGACGGCGAGGAAGCGACGGTCAGCGTGACCAATGACGCCCATATTCCGGTCCCGGCAGGCCAGGAGAAGCTCCGGATGGTGCGCCGCACTGTGGTTACGACGGATACGTGGGTGCGTCGCGAGGGTGTCTGGTACGTTTCGCTGTCCGCGTGAAGAGCCCGCGGGTCAAGCGCTTGACTTTTCTTCTGGAGATAAAGTAGGATTTGCCGCGATTTAGTTTTCCCTTCAGTTCAGGGCGAATTCGCGGCTGAGTTGATTGGGCAGCAGGGTCGATAAGGGTCACCGGGGGTAACTTTGAATTCGTGACGCTCCTTCCTGAGAAGGAGTCTGACGATGTGTTGGGGTTCGGCGAGGAGTGGAGCAGTCACGACTGTTGGATGGGTCCAACCGTCGAACGGTACGAGACGAGATCTTTTGCCGGGCGATGACGCTGCACGAACGAACGAGTGGAGAGAACTCAAAAGGAGAGACACATGGGGAGAATTCGTAGCATTAGCATTGGTGCAGTCCTGGCCGCGGTTGTGGGGCTCGTCGCAGTGCCCACGGCCAACGCACAGCAGACTGAAATCGTATTGATCGAGCAGGCAGGCGCGTTGCTCATGCCGTTCGACGCAACTGCCAACCACGCGAGCTTTCAGATTGTGACGCGTCACGGTGATGGCGACGGTGCTCCGGGACCGATCGCGACTCACTGGTCGTACTGGGCCGACGATTGTCGTCACCTGGTCGATGTCATCGTCTGCTTGACGCCTGATGACACCAAGGTCATGGATCCGACCAAGGTGCAGGGTGAGATTCAGTCGCCGAACCCGCCGCAGAACAACGGCGTCGGCAGCATCACGGATCTCACCGGCGAGCGCGGTCTCGTAACTGTGACTGCCTTCGCTGCCGAGACCGGCCCGTCAGGTCTCGAGTGCAACATCTCGGACACCACGCCTCTCGGTACCCCCGAGATCGATGGTGGCTGGATCATCGCCAACACGTCGACGAATGCGGCGTTCGGTGCTGATGCGCTCGGCGTTTTCGATGGCGTCACGCTGCCCGATTCCGTTGTCGTCAGCGGTCCGGACAGCGCGGGTATCTTCATCCAGTCGTTCAACCCGCAGGGGCTTGGCGACTCGACGGTGATCACCCTGACGATCGAAGAGGCGGCTGGTAACGGTCGTTTCGCCGAGGACGAGCTCGGCCCGATCCGCGCTGATCTGCCGGATGGAAACCACGTGTGTTGCAACGTGACGTTCACGGACAACCTCGAGATCACCACGTCGCTGCCTGACCTGTGTCTCGAGTGCGTCGGTTTCAATCCGATTTCGGATCTGCAGGCGGTCGCCGGTGGCGACGCGTCCATCATCCCGCCGAACACGACGATCGATTCACCAGGCTTCGTGCGCCTCAGCAACTGTGAGGTTCTCGATGTCGATGGTTTGGTCGGCGAGTTCTCGTCGGATGTTGCGCAGTTCCTGTTCGCGGTGCACGGCCAGGCGATCGGCCCGTTCGGGGCTGCCATCCACGGCAAGTACTCCTCGAACAATTTCTAACTTTCGTCTGACGAGTAGTTAGCTGTGACAAAAGGGGATCGGGCGCCATGGCGCTCGATCCCCTTTTTTTCTGGTCGAACGCCGCGCTCGACAACGAGGGCCGGTGCTGAAGAGAACGCGGAGGGAGCTGTGCCGGGTACGCGCTTTCAATCGTTGGTGATGGCCGCTGTTCTGCTTGGAGCTGCGGCGTGCACGCCGGGCGGGGGTGGATCGGATCTCGAAGCCGTGGAGCGGCTGAATGCCGACCCTGGTACGCTCGCACGCTTCACGTTCCCCTACTATACGAGCATTCTGGCCCGCCCTGGTGGTGGAGCGATCGCGGTCTGGATGCGCCTCGAGGCGCCCTTCCGGCCGATGGTGTATCGGCGAGCGCTTGATGCCACCTCAGCGTTCGGTGAGGAGCAATACCTTGGGACCGACACGGTGCGGAAGACGATCTCCGTCGTGCCGTCGGTGCTTCCCGGGCCAGCCGAGGGTCGTCTGTACGCGACGTGGCAAGCGCGCGTTCCGACCAGCGGCGACAAGTCCGTAGTCTTTCGCCGCTCCGACGACAATGGCGAGACATGGAGCGAGCAGCATACGGTGAATAGCGAACCGACCGCCTTCATCCCATCGATGGCAGCGGATCCCGATGGTGCGATCTACCTGGCATGGACGGACGAGCGCGATCACCGGCGGCGGATCTTCTTCAATCGATCGCTGGACGGTGGAGAGACGTGGCTCGATCATGATGTCGATCTCGAGAAGGGTGACTCCGAGAACGGCAGGGCGGTGGGCCTCGATCTCGCGAGTGATGGCAAGGGCCGTGTCGTCGTCGTGTGGGAGCGGCAAAGGGGTGGGCGGCGCGTCCAGGGGATCGTGAGCGACGATCGTGGGGATACCTGGGGACCGATTGCCCGCGTCGACGACGCCGTGCGTGGCCGTTACTCGCCGACCGCACCGAAGGTCGAGTTTGCGGGCGAGAGGGCGGTGGTCGTCTGGACCGCGGCGGCGACCAACAGCATGTCGCGCATCTGGAGCGACTCGTTGGGTGATACTGACGCCGGATGGGGTGACGACGTGCTCGTGAGCGAGGTGAAGAAGGGCGTGCCGGCCAATGTCGATCTGACGAGCCGCGACGACACCGCGCATCTGGTGTTCAGCGCCGGGCCCTACGGCGCCGACTGGCACGTGTATCATACCCGGACCGATGCCGAGGGTCAGTGGGCGGCGACAGGCGCGGAAGCGCGCCAGGTGAGTCAGGGGACGGGGCATTTCACGAATCCTCGCCTGTCTGTCGATGCCAACCAGCACCTCGCGATTACCTTCGTGAAGGACCAGAAGCAGATCTACTTGAACGACTCGACGGATGGCGGCGAGACCTGGGGCGAAGCTCGCCTCCTGGATGAAGTCTCGATGGAAGAAAAGGGCGTCACCGTGCGTTATCCTCAGGTGAGCATGGCCGATGGGGTGGCCTACGTGATCTGGGAGAAGTGGGGCGCCCGGGACGAGGTCTTCAAGACGTTCGCGGACATGGACTCGAAGGTCGTCCCCTCCGATCTTTTCGTCCGTCGCGCCGTCCTCACGCGGTAGTCGCTGGCGACGCGGGCGGTAGGCCGATGACGGCTCGCGGCGCTGGTCTGGGGGTGGTCGCGATCGTCCTGGTTGCGACCGGGGCGCTGCTCCGCCTCGTGGCCCTCGATCTCGGATGGTTCGGGATCGATCAGGCGCGTGACGTTGCGACGGCGCTCGATGTTGCCGCGGGGCTGGACGCGCCGACGATCGGTCCGACCATGCGGCGGGTCGTGCGATTGGGCGCGGGCTACTACTACTTCTGGGCCGTTCCCTACCTCGTGTCGCGCGATCCGCTTGCGGGATACTGGTTCGCCGCCGGGCTCAGCATTGCGGCAATGCTGGGCGTCAGCGTGCTCGCGCGTCGTTTGTGGGGAACCTCGGCCGGGCTCCTGACGCTGGCGTTCGCGGCGACTCATCCGGTGTGGGTCATCGACGGTCGGGTTGCGTGGGCACCAGCGGCCTTGCCTGCAGTTGGGGTCTTGCTGCTGTGGCTGCTGCTAGCTCCCGGCACCGGGGCGCTGTCCGCACGGCGTGCCGCGTTCGTGGGGGCTCTCCTCGGTCTGGCCGTGCAGTTGCATCTGGCCATGGTCGCGTGGGTGCTGGCGGTGGCGCTGGTGCTGTTGCTCGAGCGCCCGCCACTCCGGGTCGTGCTCGCCGGTGCAGCCGGCGGGCTCGTGGTGGGGTTCCCGGCGCTGGCGGCGCTCGCGATCGGATCGGCACACGATGGTGGTCTGGGCGGCCTCGCGAGCGCCAACGCGCTCGATGTCGGGTCACGGCTTCGCGGTGTGCTCTCGGTCGGCTGGCGGGTACCAACGGCGCTTTCCCGTTGGTCGGATGTGGAGGTCGCGGCCGTCGGTGGGACGTGGCTGGCCGTCGCGGCCACGATCATGACTGCACTGGCTCTCGGCGGTCTCGGTCGCCTCGTCTGGCGCCGGAGCGCCTCCCGTGCGGCGCGGCTCGTCCTGGCCCTGTCCTGCACCGGCGGCGGGCTCGTGCTGGCGCTTCCAGGGGAGGCCTGGTGGTATTATCTGGACGGCCTGCTTCCCGTGGCGGCTCTCGCCGCTGGGGCGATCGCGTTGCCGGACACCGAGCGCCCCGGGCGCGGCGGCGCTTCGGCGCTCGCAGTGGCGCTGGCGGCCGCGGGTGCGAGCATCGTGCTCGCGGCGGAGCTCGCCGGGTTCCTGTACCAGGTGGATCGTCACGGCTATCTCGCGGTCGAGCCGCGCCTGCTGACGCTCGACGCTCGCCCTGGCGACGACGCGGCGGTTCCAGGACGCATGTTGAGCGTCCGGTGGCAGCGAGCGTTTGCCGAGTACGCTGCTCGGTCGGGGGGCCCTTTCGCGACGAGGTGGCAGCGGCTGCACGGGCCGGCGCTTGGCGACGTGGCGGGTGACAACGGCTTCTGGCTTCGCTGGGCGCTCGGGGAAGACGACCGCGCGCTGGACGGGCACGAGGAAACGGCGACCCATCTCGTGGTCTGGTACGACGATGCGCCCGTCGTCCCTGCGCTCGCGACCGTGCGCGCCGCAGGACTCATCGAATTGCAGTCCATCGGGCCGCTCCGTGTCGCCCGGTACGTTTCTGCGATCGACTACGCCTCGTGTCGGAGCGCCGCGGGTCCGGTGGAGGTTCCCATCCGCGTCGTGCCGCATCCCAAGCGTTATGGTGACGGTCGCCCCGAGCGACCGCGGAATCTCCCGACTCATCTCGAGTGCGCCCTGCGGCCCGGGTCCACACCCGTTCGGGTGGTCGCCCAACTGGATGGCCCCGGCACGGTCCGTCTCAGCAGCGGCGGCACGGCCTCTCGCGTGGGCGCTCAGGCCACGCTGTGCATCGATCGCACGACCCGCCTCGAACGCGTCGCGATCGAGATCTCCTCCCCCGAGGAGGGCACGACCGCGCTCGACCTGTACGACGTTCCTGGTAGCGATTGCCCGACGGAGGATGGGTAGCGCGCGCGGTCTCGGCCGGAGTCGCCAATTCTACCGCTCCGGAGCCCTATCCGCTTGAAATTGCGGCGTGCGCGACCCCGATGCTATACAACGCGGATCCGATGCACTCTGCGCGGAATCTCGATGCCCGCGGTCTCGATGCCCTGTACGACGAGGGTTACTACCACGGTACCAACAGTGGCTACCCCGTCGCGGGTTACGAGAGCGCGCACGCCAGCTGGCGGCATTGGGTCGAGCATCTGGCGACCTCGCATCGGGGCCGCTGGCTCGATCTCGGCTGCGCCTACGGTTTTCTCGTCGGCGAAGCCCGCGCGGGTGGGTTCGACGCCGTCGGGGTGGATGTCAGCGCGTATGCGCTTTCCCGTGCGTCGATCGACACCCCCGACGCGTGCGGTCGGCTGACCAGGAGCTGTATCGAGACGCTGCCGTTCGCCGATGAGACCTTCGACGTCGTCAGTGCGTTCGACGTTCTCGAGCATCTCGTCGATCCGGCGCGTGCCCTGCCTGAGATCCGGCGCGTGTTGCGGCCTGGCGGCGTGCTCGTCGGTGCGACGCCTGACCCTCTGTTCTTCGATGGGCAGGAGGAAACCCACTTCTCGGAGTACCCGCCGTCGTACTGGATCGACGCGCTCATCCGGCTCGGATTCAGTGTCGATTTTCGCTTCTTTCAGGCGGACTACAATCTCGAGTTGCGCGCCGTCCGTACTGGCGAGCCGCGCGTGGATGGCGCGGAGGTGCTCCATCCCGAGGGGTTCGGCACCCAGGGTGACATCGGCACTGTCGGGGGAGTCGAGGCCGGGCGGGTCGGTGTCCGACTGCGTGCCGGCTTCGGGACGGCTGAGCGTCACGAGCCGGCTCCGACGAGGTGGTTGGAGGCTGGGGAGGGGCGCGCGTACGTCGTCGTGACTGGACGCGACCCGGTGGCGCTCGGCGGTGCACTCGTCGTCCGGAGCGCGGGAGGACCGGCTGACGTGACGGTGGCCATGGACGATCAGCGCCTGGTCGGATGCACCGTCGGCGAGGGCTGGCACGAGATTCCATTCGCACCGATGCCCGTTGCGGCCGGGGGACACCACGTGCGGATCCGCACGACCGGCTCGTTGTTCGTCCGCGAGTTGACGCTGCAGGCCGAGCCGGCGACACGGGCGTCGCTCGTGTCGCGTCTCCCGTTCGATATGTACCAACGCTATGATCAGGTGCGCGCGGTGCTGGATACGCTTCCCGAGCCGCCGCGGTCGCTGCTCGACGTTGGGGGTGCACTTGGTGGTCCGGGCGGGCATCTGGCGGCGTCCGGTGATTTCTTCCCGGAGTGCGACGTGCGGTCGATCGACGCGCGTGCCCTCGATCACCCCGACCACCGTGCGGCGACCGGGACGGCATTGCCCTTCGGCGACAATAGTTTCGATGGGGTGATCTGCCTCGACGTGCTCGAGCACGTGCCGGCGACGGAGCGGGTTGCACTGCTGGGAGAGCTGACCCGGGTGGCGCGGCGGTACGTGTTGCTGGCAGCGCCGTTTGCGACGCCGGGCGTTGCCGCGGCGGACGCGGAGCTGTTTGCGCTCATTCAGGCACGCCACGGGTACGCGCACGCTTTCCTCGACGAGCACCTCGGGTACGGCCATCCGGACCTGACGACGACGGCGACCTTCTTCCGCGCGGCCGGGGCGAGTGTCGTGGTCCTGCCGAATGGCTATCTGCCGTATTGGAGCCTGATGCAGGCGCTGAACCTGCCACTCGCAGAGCCGGCGATGGGTTCGCGCTACGCGGCCGCACAGGCCTGCTACAACGGGCTCGTGCCCGACTGGCACGAGCCTGCGTACCGCCATCTGCTGGTTGTCGATCTCGATGGGGACATGGGGTGGTGTCCGGCGGTGCGGGATCTGGCCGTGGACGGGCCTGACGCGGGGACCGCGGCGACTGCCATGAACCAGATTCTCGATCTCGCAGTGAGCGGCGGGGCGCGCGTCCAGGCTGCCGACGGTGTCGCACGACAGATCCCGCCGCCGCTCGTCGCGTCCGACCCGCCGCCGGTTGCTGTGCCCGACCCGCCGCCGCGTTCGACGCTCGTCGCCCGCGCCTACGCGCTCGTTCGCGGCCTGGTGCGGGGCTGACCGTGTCGGGCCTTCCGTCGGTCTCGATCGTCATTGCGAACTGGAACGGCCGCCAGTTGCTCGAGCCGTGCCTGACGTCGATCGGGACGCTCGACTATCCGTCCGCCGCGCTCGAGGTGATCGTCGTCGACAACGGCTCGGCAGACGACAGCGTTGCGTGGCTCGCCTCCGCGTATCCGGCGGTGCGGGTCGTGACCAACGCGGACAATCTCGGGTTTGCGGCTGCGAGCAATCAGGGCGCCGAGGCGGCCGGCGGCGAGCTGGTCGCGTTCGTGAACAACGACGTCCGCCTCGATCCCGCCTGGCTACGGCCCCTGGTCGAGGTGCTCCAGGACGGCGACGTGGCGGCCGCGGGCAGTCGCATTCTCGATTGGGAGGGGCGTCGGTACGATTTCGATGGCGGCGCGATGAGTTTTCACGGGCACGGGATCAGCCGACGCCACGGGCATCCGTACCTTCCGGGTCCGGTCGCGGCCCCCACGCCAACTTTGTTCGCCTGTGGGGCAGCCATGGCGGTGACGCGTGCGTCCTTCCTGGAGGCTGGGGGATTCGACACCGACTATTTTGCCTACTTCGAGGACGTCGATCTCGGGTGGCGGCTCTGGGTGCAGGGGGAGCGGGTGGTTCACGTGCCGGGGTCGATGGCCTATCATCGCCACCACGGCTCGGGGATGGCAGCGGATCGTCATATCCGACTGCTCGAGCGCAATGCCCTTGCCAGCCTGGTCAAGAACTACGATGATTCCAATCTCGCGATCGTGCAGCCCGCCGCGGTGGCACTCCTGAACGCACGCGCGGTCGCGGCAGCCACGACCAACGGCGCAGCACGCGCGGTGTACGAGGATACTTTGGTGGAGTTCGAGGCGGAGCGAGCGACGCTCGTGGGCAAACGGGCGCAGGTGCAGGCCCGGCGGCGGCGACCCGACGATGCGATCCTGCCGCTGTTCGGGGAGCCCTTCCGTCCATGCATGTTCGGTCGGGAGTACTTCCACGCGCAGCAGGAGATCGTGCGGAGCCACGGCGTCGGGCGATTGTTTGGTGGGGAGACCGTCGGGATGGAAGCATTCGTCGATGAGCTGCAATGGCGCATCGGTCAGCTCGAGGGTGAGTTGACGGCCGCGCGTGCCGGGTCCGCCGTCAGCCCGGAGCCCTCATCTCGTAGCCTGTGGCGGCGGCTGTGGGAGCGTGGAACGTGAGCGTCGAGATCCTGCTCGACCGGCGCCGCTTTCTCGGAGTCGCAGCGGAAGTCGCGCTGCTCGCTGGTACTCAACTCGTGTTCGGACGGCCGGCCCGCGCGGCGGTCTCCCTCGACACGACGAGGAAGCAGCTGCGCTCCATCATCGTGGAGCGTGCGCTCATCGTCGATGATCCGTGGGTCCTCATGCATGCCGTGCTCCCACTCGGTCGTGAGGCGCGTCACGGGGATGAACGCGTGCTCGATCTCGTCATGCGCAGTTGGATGGAGCCTGTGCGTCGTGGTGAGGAGCGCTACGCAGCGTTTCCGCTCGGCGTCGAAGCGCATCCGAATCACTTCCTCGAGATCATGTACGCCGTCGCCGTCCCGGCGGATCGCGCATTCGCCAGTCCCCTCGGGACGACGACGCGCGCCCAGCTCTACGCCGGCGCCCGGGCGTTGTTCAGCCCTGCCATTGCGGGCAGCGAGTTGTCGTGGACCGTGAGCGTCTTCAGCGCGCAGATGCCGCCCGATGAGGACAGCTTCAGCAATGCCGATGGACGCACGTTCCGCGTGAGTGCCATCGTCGAGGCGGCCGCGCAGGCGGCCGAGCAGGGATACGCGGAAACGCTCGCGGCGATGCGTGGTGAGAAGCCGTACGGTCGCAGTGCGCTGCAGCAGTTTCCGTGCAACGGCACGCACGCCGTGCAGGGCGTCCTGGAGGCCGTCGTTCACGGGTACCACGGGCGGGAGCTGCGCGCGCGCGTGCAGAAGCTCCTCCTGGCCTCGGTGTATCGGTTGACGGCCGAGACGGCGTTGATCGACACGCATCTCGGTGGCGCCGGGAACCCGCTCGCGGCGTTGAACGCCGATGCGGCCAAACTCCAGATCATCGGGCATACCCTCGGGAATCTGGCGACGGCACGCCGCCATGGGATCTACACGCCGACGGCCGCGGGCGAGCGTGCCATCGCGGCGGCGCACGGGGAGCTCGCGGCCATCAGTGGCCGGCTCGTTGACGAGCACGATCTCGACCAATTGGGGCATCAAGTGCCTCGTGCGTATGCCGTGTTGCTCGGCGACGTCTGCCATGCGCTCCATGCCATCGACGCGAGTGACGGCTGAGTTCCGCACGGCGGCCGGCGCTCCACCTCTCACCGAGCTCACCATCGTCGTCGTCACGTGGTCGAGCGCGGAAGAGATGCCGGCACTGCTGGCCTCATTGCAGCCGGTGCTCGCCGAGGGAGCCGAGCTCGTCGTGGTCGAGAACGCCTCGGGGGATGACACACCCGCGGTCGTCCGGGCAGCCGTGCCCACGGCACGGCTCATCGAGAACGATCGCAACCGCGGCTTCGCGAGCGCCGCCAATCAGGGGCTTGCGGCAGCGGCGCGCTCGTTCGTGTTGTTCCTCAATCCCGACGTCGTCGTGCCCGAAGGTGCGATCGAGCGAGCGTTTGCGTGCGCCGGGGCCGATCCCACGATCGGTGTGCTCGGATGCCGCACTGTCGATGCGACGGGCAGTGTGCAGCCGACGGTCGATCGCTTTCACACGATCGGCGGTCTCGTCCGCGAGGCCGTTCGCGAGCGCCGGTTCGGCGGTCTGCCGCGGGGCGAGGCGCCCGCACGCTTGACGGATGTCGACTGGCTCTATGGCTCTTTTCTGCTCTGTCGGCGCGACATGATGGTGGCGCTGGGAGGCTTCGACGAGCGCTATTTCATGTATGGGGAGGATCTGGATCTGTGCCGGCGCGTGCACGACGGCGGTTGGCGCGTCGTGTACGACCCCGGCGCAACGATCGTGCACTACGGCAACCGAAGTGGCGCCCGCCGTTACGGTGAGGTGCGTGATGCGACGGTCCTGACGGGAACGCTCCGATTCTTTCGGGTGCACGAGGGACGGGCGAGCGAGTGGGCGTTCCGTCTGCTCGCCGGGGCGAGCTTCGCCGCCAAGACGCTCCTCTGGGGTGCGCGTGCGTGGTCGGGCGGCGAGCCTGACGCGGAGCGGCAGGCGCGGGTGTACGCGCAGCTCGTACGGCGGTGTGTTCTCGGCGCTCCTGAAGGATCGTCGAGCGAACCAGCGGCCGTGATGACAGATCCACGGCGGCTCGTTCGTCTCGATCGAGCAGAGGGGCGCCGCGGCGCCATTGCTCAGGAGATGCCAGTTCCCCGGAACCCACAGCTATCGATCGTCATCCTCACCTGGAACTCGCGCCAGTTGCTCGCGGATTGCCTGGCGGCGTTGCCGGCGGCAACCACGGGTCTCGAGACCGAGGTGATCATCGTCGACAACGGTTCCCGCGACGGCACTGCGGCGTTCCTGGCCCAGCATCCGGCGTGCGTCGTGATCCGGAACCGGCGCAACCGTGGCGTTGCGGCAGGCCGCAACCAGGGGCTCCGGGCCGCTCGTGGAGAGTTCGTGGCCCTCCTGGACGTCGATACCGTCCCTCGACCTGGAGCGTTCCCGACGCTCGTTGCGCGCCTTGGAGATGCCGACGACGTCGGAATCGTTGGTCCCAAACTGGTCGGCGCCGACGGTGGTCTCCAGTACAGCTGTCGTCGGTTTCCGACCGCGGTCGACAAGGTCTTTCGTCGTCTCCCCGAGCAGTGGGGGCGCACCATCGCGCGTGACGTCGAACTGCAGTGGTGGGACCACGCCGCCGTGCGCCGCGTGGACTACGTCATCGGCGCCTGTCAGGTCATCCGGATGTCGGCCTTGCAGCAGGTGGGGTTGCTCGACGAGCGCATCTTCTACGGTCCGGAAGACGTCGACCTCTGTTTGCGCATGTATCGTGCTGGCTGGGCGGTCGAATACGTACCGGACGCGACGATTGCGCATCTCGAGCGCAGGGTGACCCGGCGCTTGTTCTCTGCCTTGACCGTCCGGCACGTGCAGGGTCTCGGCTACTACTTCTGGAAGCATCGCTATCTGCTCACACGCCCATGCGTGAGGGCGACGTCGTGACGGTGCGCGACGCGTTCACTGTTGCGGTCCCCGCCTGCGCCGACGAGAGTGGGCTTCGGGAGACGTTGGACAGCTTGTACGCGAGCGCGGCACGGGTCGGCCTGCCGTACGATTTCGTGATCGGCGTGAACGGCCCGGAGGCGGCCGCAGAGACCCCGGCGGCAGCCGTCGCCGGTGCGGGCGCATTCGCGGCGGCGGCCAATCTCGAGGTGCTCCCCGTCGATGGTGGGACGGCCGTGCTCCCCGCCCCTGGAGAGGCTCCCCGCGTGGTCGTGCTCCGCCTGCCGGTCCGGAGCAAGGTTGCCGCGTGGAACGCAATCCGCGCGCTGGTGAGTACGCCGCGGATCATCTTCGCCGACGCCGACGTGCGCGTGGGTCCGGATGCGATGGCGCTCCTGCTCGCGTGTTTCGACCGTGATCCGACCGTGACGATCGCTGCCGCCCGCGAGGAGGCAACCCTCGCGGCGAATGACGGGCTCGTGGCCCGCGCGGCGGCGTTGCCTTATCGCTTTGATTTCTCGAACGTGCCGGGCCGCTTCTACGCCCTTCGGGCCGCCGGGATTCCTGATCCGATGCCCGCCCACGTGTTGGCCGAGGACGCCTATCTCACAGTCCTGGTCGGCCCCTCGCGGCTCGTCAAAGATCGGGCAGCGGTCGTCTATCTCCGTCCGCCGACCACCTGGCAGGACTATCTTGATCAACGCGTGCGCTGCGAGGTCGGGAAGCTGCAGCTCGCTCGCGAGTTCGCGACCTTGTCGCAGCGCCACGGCTTCGGGCGGTATCCCTGGGCCGCCTTCGTACGGGCGATCGCGCCTCGCGAGTATCCGCTGGTCGTGGTGTCACTCGCCGTGCGGATCCTTGCTCGCCTGCGGGCTCTGTGGGAGGTTCGCCACGGGTTCCCGACGGGGTGGCACGTGTTGCCGTCGACGAAGACATGGGTTCCGGATGCCGTGCCGCGCGCGGACACCGGATCCAGGGGGCACTGAGCGGATCATGCAGCGGCGGGGTCTCCGCGAGCAGAGTACGATCGGGTTGCTACTCGGGTTCGACCTGGGGTGGGGGCTGGCGGCCTATGCTTTGGCGTTCGTCGTCCGGGTCTATTTCCCGGTGCCGTTCACCACCGATCTCCTTCCGGCCGCACGCGTGTTCGAGCTTCGCCACATGCTCGGCGAGATTCTGCTTGCCGAGCTGGTGATCCTCTACATCTTTGGCTTCTACGATCTCCGCGCGCTGCGCGTTGGCTTTCGCGCCGTGGTGAACAGCTTTACCGCACTCTTCGTGCACCTGCTCGCGGCGACGTCGCTCTATTTCTTCGTCGGGGATCTGTTTTTCCCCCGCTCGGTCCTGGTGATGTTCTGGCTGTTCAACGCGCTCGGTGTGGCGGCCTCGCGGGAGTGGGTCGGGCGCCGTCTCGCGGAGACGTCGCCGATCCGCGTATTGTTGGTCGGGACGGCTACCGAGGTCGAGCAGTTCCTCGGTGGGGTCGGCGAGCCCCGTCTGCATCACGTCGAGGTCGTCGGCATCGTCGCGGTCGGTACGGGAGGGATTCCGGCATCGTCCTCGTCTGCGCAGGGACCGCCGTGGTTGGGGACGATCGCGACACTGCCCCAGCTTCTCACCGAGCACGATGTCGGCGAGGTCATCTTGCTGTCGCCGTTCTCGTGGCGGGACCAACTCGTCAACCGACTCTTGCGTGAGGGGCGCCGACCGCGGGTGAGTGTCGTGCCCTCGGTCTACGACATTCTGGTGGGGCGGATCTCATCCGGACGGGTGCACGATGTTCCCCTGGTCGAGGTCGTGAAGAATCCGCGTGACGACCTCGCGTACCTCATCAAGCGTGTGACCGACTTCATGATCGCCGGGGTGCTATTCGTCGGGACCGCGCCCGTATCTCTCGTTGCCGCGATCGCCGTCCGGCTCAGCTCACCCGGACCCGTGTTGTACCGGCAGCGCCGGGTCGGCCAGGGGGGCGCACCGTTTACGATCTTCAAGTTCCGCACGATGCAGCACGATGCCGAGGACGAGAGCGGACCCGTCCTGGCGACGCCCGAGGATGCCCGCGTCACCCCGGTCGGCCGCTGGCTTCGCGCATCGCGGATCGACGAGCTCCCGCAGCTCTGGAACGTGCTGAACGGGACGATGAGCCTGGTCGGACCCCGCCCCGAGCGCCCCGGATTCGCGCGCCAGTTCGCCGCCGAGATCCCGGGCTACCTCGAGCGTCTCCAGGTGAAGCCCGGCCTTACCGGACTTGCGCAGGTCAACGGCGAATACCACACGAGCGCCGCGTACAAGGTCAAGTACGATCTCGCGTACATCTACAACCACTCGATCGTCCTCGACCTGAAGATCATGGCCGAGACCCTGAAAGTGATCGTGACGCGACGCGGAGTGTAGGAGGCGCAGCGTCCCTACGGGATTCCGCAGGTCTGATTGGCCAGACAAGCAGCGCTGGGGAAGAACGATCCCAGGAGTTCGGCACAGCCCGCCGAATCCACCCCCGGACCGGAGAAACAGGCGCCGGATTCACAGCAGGGGCCCAGGCTACTTGGTGGGGTCTGGCAGGTGCCTGTGCCGGCATCGCAGACTTCGCCCAACGTCCCCGGCGTGCCGCCGATGTCCACGCACAGCTGAGGTTCGTAGGTGGGCGATGAGACGCAGGTGCCGCCACTGAGCGCGCAGCAACCAACCGCGGCGGGCGGGAGTGGTTCGAGCGCACTCATCGATTGAGTGATGAACGTATCGACGATCGTGAGCAGCTCGTTCTCATCGCCGGTCGTCAGGCAGTCGCCCTTCTGCTCGGCCTTGCTCAATTTCGAGATCAACTTTGCCTCGACCTTGGCCAGGCACTCCGCGTCGACGGCCTCGCCCTTGCGGACCGCCTTAGCCTTGCATTTCGCTTTTTTCGCCGCCGCGTTTCCAATCGCTTTGTACTTCGCTGCAGTGCACTTGCTTGCCGCAGCGACGTTCGGCAACAGCAGCGCAGCGACCAAAACGGCGGCCAACAGGGAGGGCGACACTGGCGACGCGTACTGGCGAGGACTCATTCGATGTCCCTTCGCGATCGAGAACTCGGATGCGACGAGGCTAGTTCCGTTGCCCAGCCTTTGTCCAGGGTTCGCGCGCTCCGCGTTGGCGATTGTGTGCTGGTAGCTCTGGTTTTCGGCACCCGTGGCTCGTTGCATCGACGCTGGCGCGACACTGTCGGCGCTGGTATGTGCCGTTCTCCGCGGGCAGCATCGCTGCCCTTCACACCATGGGTTCAAGAGGGGGCAAGGATGCGAGAAGCAGTGAAGCGCGGGGCCATGACGCTCCTGGTCGTGTTCGGGGTGGTGACGGCGGGAGCCGTCGGAACCGCGGCGGCGTGGGGGAAACGCGACGCGCTCGATCGCACGGTCCTGCCGATTCCCATGCCCGAATACCCCGCGATCACGGAGTTGGACGCGCGCAACGCCAAGGCGCCGCCACCGTTTGCCGTCGAGGCGCCCAAGGGGGCGCCCAACGTCGTCATTGTCCTGATCGACGACATCGGTTTTGGGGCGGCGGGGATGTTTGGGGCGCCCATCCAGACGCCGACGCTGGACCGACTCGCCAAGGATGGCCTGCGCTACAATCAGTTTCATACCACCGCCCTCTGTTCGCCCACTCGCATGGCCATCCTGACCGGTCGGAACCACCATTCAGCAAACGCGGGCTCGGTCATGGAGGTTGCGACCGCATTTCCCGGCAATCAGGGGAGGCGGCCGCGAACTGTGGCCCCACTCGCTGAGATGCTGCGGCAGAACGGATACAGCACCGCAGCTTTCGGCAAGTATCACGAGACGGCGCCATGGGAGGTGAGCGTGTCGGGGCCTTTCGACCGTTGGCCGACGCATTCCGGCTTCGACAAGTTCTACGGCTTCATCGGCGGCGAGACGAATCAGTGGGCGCCGCTCCTCTACGAGGGGACGACGAAGATCGAGGCACCCGAAGATCCGGACTACCACTTCACGACGGACATGACCGACCAGGCGATCGGGTGGGCGCGTTACCAGCAGTCGCTGACGCCGGAGAAGCCGTTCTTCATCTACTTTGCGACCGGGGCGACGCACGCGCCTCATCAGGTGCCTGCGGAGTGGATCACCAAGTACAAGGGCAAGTTTGACGGCGGCTGGGACCGGTACCGCGAGGAGACGCTGGCGCGACAGATCGAGCTGGGCGTCGTGCCGCCAGGGACTCCGCTCGCGCGCAAGCCAGAAGACATTCCGGATTGGGATGCGCTGTCGGCGACCGAGCAGAAGGTCTACGCCCGCCAGATGGAGACATTCGCCGCGTTTGCCGAGCACACGGATCACGAGGTCGGTCGTCTGGCCAGCGCCATCGAAGCGATGGGCGAGATGGACAACACGCTGTTCGTCTACGTCTTCGGCGACAACGGCTCCAGCGCGGAAGGCGGACTTGCCGGAACGTTCAACGAGACCATCGCCCTGAATGGGCTGCCGGACTCGGTCGAGGATCAGCTTCCCCTCCTGGAGCAATGGGGTGGTCCCGAGTCGTACCCTCATTTTCATGCGGGATGGGCTGTGGCCACCAACACTCCGTTCCAGTGGACGAAGCAGGTGGCGTCGCATTACGGCGGTACGCGCAACCCCCTCGTCGTCCACTGGCCCAAAGGCATCAAGGCCAAGGGCGAGATTCGTTCGCAGTGGCACCACGTCACCGATATCGCGCCCACCGTGATGGAGGCCGCTGGGTTGCCCTTTCCGACCTCGGTCAACGGCGCCGAGCAGAAGCCGTTCGAAGGCGTGAGCTTGCTCTACTCCTTCGACGCGCCGGATGCGGCGGATCGTCACACGACGCAGTACTTCGAAATGTTCGGGAACCGAGCGATCTACCACGAGGGTTGGGTGGCCGGTACGAAGCATCGAACCCCATGGGCCGCGGTGCCGGACGGGCCGCTCGATCAGGATACGTGGGAGCTGTACCATGTCGCCGAGGATTTCAGTCAGGCGAACGACCTTGCGGCCTCGGAGCCTGACAAGCTCCGCAAGCTGCAGGACCTTTTCACGAAGGAAGCGATCAAGCACAACGTCCTCCCGCTCGACGACCGCGTACACGAGCGCTTCAACGCGTCGATTGCAGGGCGACCCGATCTGATGGGGGATCGGAAGACACTCACTCTCTACCCGGGCATGACCGGCATGATGGAGAACGCCTTCATCAACGTGAAGAACCGCTCACACACGATCACGGCGGAGGTCGAGATCCCCGAAGCCGGGGGCGAGGGTGTCATCCTGTGTCAGGGGGGACGCTTCGCCGGCTGGAGCCTGTACCTGAAGGACGGTCGTGTGAATTATGTCCACAACTGGGTCGGCAAGGAGCGCTACACCGTTACCGCCCCGAAGAGGTTGCCCGCTGGCAAGGCGACGATCCGCTACGAGTTCGACTCCGAGAGCGACGAGCCCGGGGCGGGGGGTACCGGAACGCTCTTCGTCAATCGGAAGAAGGTAGCCGAGGGGCGGATCGAGCACACGACGCCGTTCCTTTTCTCGGCGGACGAGACCGCCGATGTGGGTGTCGACGAGGCGACTCCGGTGACAGAGGAGTACAAAGAGAGACACAACGCGTTCACCGGCACGATCGAGAAGGTGACCGTTACCGTCGAGTGACGCTGCGCCTCTGCGAGCTACCCGTGAAACGTTCGGAAGGTGAGACTGCCCGGGGCGGGTGAGTGGTCGAGGTGCAGGCCGGTCGGGGTCGTTTCTCCCCAGCCTTTGACGTAGGTCCAGAGGGTGACTGCATCGTCGGCGCTGGCGCCCGACGCTTCGATCCACACGTAGAACCTGCGTCCGGCGCTCTGCGCGATGGGCGCGAACTCGGCGGCGATCCAGGCATGGTTGGCGATGGTGCTGGTGTCGAGTTCGATGCGACGAAGATCGGGGGCGCCGGCATCCGGTCGTTCGGTGAGATGGACGACGAGCGTGTGGTGGTGCGGCTGGTCGTCGGTGCCGATGCACAGATCGATGCGTCGTAGCTGATCGGCGCGAGCCTCAAAGACCTGCCCAACCGTCCGTCCCGCGCGCACGAACGGGGACGAACTGTCACGGCCGGGCTCCGCGGTGCCCGGGAGCCAGGTGGCGGGCTCGAGATCGTACCGACCGGCGACCGGTGGTTCGAGGGCAGGTGGGGTCCCCGGGGTTCCGGTCGCCAGACGATCGAGCATCGCCAGCAGCGTGTCCGCCTGGGAGGCCGGACCGTAGTGGAGGAAGGCGTCGGTGCGCGCGGCATTGCCGAGTCGGCGGCGGAGCGGCCCGTCTTCGATCAGCGTGACGAGTGCCCGTTCCCATTGGTCCGGGTCTGCCAGCATGCCGTTCCTGCCGTGCTCGATCGCGGCCGCGAAGGGCGGCGTCGGGGAGGCAACGGTCGGGACGCCCATCACTGCGGCCTCGAGATACTTGACGGCGCTCTTTGCGTCGCTGAAGGCGCCGAGCGAAGCGAGGGGCGCGAGATTGATGTCGACGTCGGTCAGACACTCGAAGACGTCGGGCCATGGGAGGAACGGCAGCCGTTCGATACGGTCGGCGTACGGCGCCAGGCGCTCGCTCGGGTGGAGGTAGCCGACCAACCGTAGGCGTGTGGCGGGGTAGGCGGCGAGTACCGCTGCGAGGGCAGGCTCGACCAGCGCAAAGTCGAGGTCGTGCATGTTCGTGCCGCTCAGATACGCGAGTCGGATGCACTCGTCGCGGGGGGGTGCGGCTGCCCGTTTGTGCGCGAGTTCGGCGGCTTCGAGCTGCGTGCTTCCCAGTCCGTTCGGGATCACATCCCCTGGCACGTCGCACCGGCGCGCGGCCTCGACGAGTGCCGGGGTCGAGCCGAGAAAGCGATCACATGCGCGCAGCGTGTCCGCGTAGCGCTCGCAGAGGGACACCCAGCCGCGCTGATGCGGCTCCGGGAGGAGATCGAGGGCGGCGGTCGGCGCGGCGTCCCGGTCGAAGATGAGATCGTCGCACGAGAAGAGCACGGGTCGCCCGAGCGCGCGCGCAAACGCCAGGCAGGCGCCGAGCCAGGGACTCATGGGCACCCGATATACGACCACCACGTCGCTGCGCTCGATGGCGGCCGAGACCTCGGCGCGGGTCCAGAACCAGGCTTCGCTCGTGACGTCGCGCAGCGCCAACTGATCGCGCAGATTCGTGACGCGATAGCGGAGCGGTGCCCCGTCCATGCCGCAGATGAAGGCTACGTGCCGTGGCATGTGGGGAGTCGGGGCGGGAGCGTCGTCGGGCGTGGCGGCGCGCGCTCGGCGCGCCCGCTCGTAGATGGAGGCGAGCTGATCCACCTGGTCGGCGACGGTCGGTATCGTCGTCGCGCCCGCGCCCGAATCGAGGGTCGCACGCAGATCGGGCTCCATGACGACGCGACGCATTGCTGCGGCGAGATCCCGACTCGATGCTGTCGCGAAGACGAGGCCGTTCTCGCCGTCGCGGATGATCTCCTCGGGGCCCCCGCTGTCGCTCGTGATGACGGGTAGACCGGCTGCCAGTGCCTCGCGCGTCACCAGCGAGAACGACTCGCGCATGAGTGACGGGACGATCAGGCAATCGAGGTCACCGAGCACGACGCCGAGACGGTCGGGCGAAAATCCCGGTCGAAGATGGATGCGATCGGCAACGACGGTAGGGATGACGGCTTGCGCACCGCCATGGAGGACGAGCTCCCACCCACCGACATCGAGCTCCCTTGCCGCTTCGAGGAGCGTCGGGAGGCCTTTCATCCGGTTGTCGGGGCCGCCGAAGTAGCCGAAGCGGAGCGGGCGCGATTGCCGCCGCGACCGCGGCACGGCATCGACGCCGTTCGGGCAGACGCTGACGCGCACGGAGGGGACGCCGTTGGCGACGATGGCGTCGGCGAGAACGCGGGATGGGGCGAGGACTGCCTGCGCGTGTGCGATCATCTGATCGAGGAACGCCCGCCGTGCGGTGAAGTCGACGTCAGGGGCGCAGTGGCAGCGGGTGGGATCCACGCGCGGTGGACAGATGAAGCCGCCGGGATCGACGAGAAAGAGCCGGACGCAGTACCACCACCAGTCGTGCATGGTGACGACGATCGGCACGTGACGGGCGGCTGCCGCCGCCAGAAGATCGGCGCCGAGCGCCTGAATGCTGTGCACGTGGACGAGGTCGGGCTTGGTGGTGTCGAGCATACGCTCGAACGCCGGAAGCGCAGCCGGGTGCCGGTAGCTTTCGGGGGCGAGCGGCGGGTATCCGGACGCGACGTGGACCCCGGTCACCGGTGTGGCGTCGACGCGCCAGTTCGTCGTCCCGTACGGCGGCAGGGCAGGGTCGGGGCGGCCGCAGAATACGGTGACGTCGTGGCCGCGCGCACGCAGGCCGCTCGCCAGACGCTCGCATACCAGCGTCGCGCCGCCGACGAAGTCGGGCTGGTACAGCGTGATGACCTGGACGATTCTCACGATCTCGTGGCGCCGAGAAACTGCCTGTCCCGGCGCGGAGTTACGCGCCGCAGGCGATGCGTTCGAGCTTCCGTCACCTTGGACGCTGGGGTATGGGTACCGACTTCATGACGCGGCTCTGGTCATACATGATCCGGTACCGGGGCCGCTACGCGCTCGGGATTGGCTGTCTCATTGCCACTGGATCGTTGGCGATGCTGGTGCCGTATCTCCTGAAGACCGCCGTCGACAGTATCGCCAGCGGTGAGGCCGTCAGTTCGGTGGCGTGGCTGGCGCTCGCCATCATCCTCATTGCGATCGTCCAGGGAACGGTGCGAACGCTCTCGCGTTTCCTCATCTTCAACGTGGGCCGCGACATCGAGTTCGATCTCCGCAACGATCTCTTTTCGCACCTCGAACGATTGCCGCTCGCCTACTACCAGGAACAGCAGACCGGCGACCTGATGTCGCGCCTCGTGAACGACATCACCGCTGTCCGGCTGCTGCTCGGCATCGGGCTCCTCAACATGATCAATACGCCCATCTACTACATCTACGGCGTCACGATCATGGTGTCGATCGACTGGCGGCTGACCGTGGCGTCGCTCCTGACGTATCCGCTCGCGCTCGCCTTTGTGAAGCGTTCGAGCCGGCAGTTGATGGAGCGCACCCTCAAGGTGCAGGAGGGGCTCGCGGCCATGAGTAGCCGCGTGCAGGAGAGCCTGTCGGGTATTCACGTGCTGCAGGCGTACGCGCGCGAGGAGGCCGAGATCGAGACGTTCCGCACGATGAATCGCGAGTTCTCGGCGCAGAACATGGCGCTCGCCCGGGTGCGTGGCACCATCATGCCGGTGATGCGTGGGGTCAGCTCGTTCGGGACCCTCGTCGTGCTCTGGTACGGCGGTCTCCGGGTCATTTCCGGCGCGCTCAGCCTGGGCGATCTCGTTGCGTTCATCGGATACCTGCACCTGCTGGCGTGGCCCACGATGGCGCTCGGATGGATGTTGTCGATCGTGCAGCGTGGCCGGGCGGCGCTGATCCGGCTGGAGGCGGTGTTCGCGGTCGAGCCGGCGATCGACGATCGCCGGGCCCTGCCGAATGGGACGGACCTACGAGGCGAGGTCGCGTTTCATCGGGTCGACTTTGGCTACAATGGCGCAACCAACGGCGCGCGCGTGTTGTCGGATGTCAGCTTTACGTTGCCGGCTGGCGGCACGCTCGGCATCGTGGGACGGACCGGATCGGGCAAGACGAGCATCGTCGATCTCATTCCCCGGCTCTACGATCCCACCGCGGGGGTCGTCACGATCGATGGGCGCGATCTCCGCGAGATCCCGGTGGGGGTGCTGCGCCGGAGTATCGGCTTCGTGCCGCAGGATCCATTTCTGTTCTCACGCACGGTGCGCGAGAACATCCGTTTCGGGGCGCCGGGCGCCGACGAGGAGGCGATCAAGCGGGCCGCGGAGACGGCGGGACTCGATCGTGATCTCGACGAGTTGTTGCGGGGGTACGACACCATCGTCGGCGAGCGCGGCATCACGCTCTCCGGCGGGCAGAAGCAGCGCGTGACGCTCGCGCGTGCACTCATCGTCGATCCCACCATCCTCATCCTCGATGATGCTTTGTCGAGCGTCGATACCGAGACCGAGCGCCGTATTCTCGGGCGCCTCCGGGGGATGATGCACGAGCGCACCAGCATTCTGATCGCGCACCGTATCTCGACGGTCATGGAGGCCGACCTCATTCTCGTCGTCGACGAGGGGCGGATCATCGAGGTCGGCGATCACCCGTCGCTCCTGGAGCGGGGCGGGTTCTACGCCGATCTGTTCCAGCGCCAGCGTCTCACCGAGGAATTGGACGCGCTATGAGTGACGCGGGCAACGTCGTCGATCATCAGCAGGAGGACGCGCTCGGCAAAGCCTACGACGCGCGCCTGGCCCGGCGGCTGTGGGGGTTCGTGCAGCCGTATCGGGGGCTCTTCCTGCTGTCGATTCTGTTGTTGCCGATCAGCTCGGCCTTGATGTTGACCCAGCCCTACATCTTGAAGCTGGCCATCGATCGCCACGTCGCGACCGGCGACGCCAACGGGCTGGCGCTCATGGGGATGATCTACCTCGGGGCGATCATCGGTGAGTGTTGCTTCTTCTACGCCCAGTACTACTGCACGATGCTGGTGGCACAGCGGAGTCTCGCCGACCTCCGCGTGCGTGTGTTCGCGCACATTCAGCGTCTGCCCCTCAGTTACTTCGATCGCAATCCCATCGGCCGACTGGTCACCCGCCTGACATCGGACGTCGATGTCATGAACGAGATGTTCTCGGCCGGCGCGATGACGATCTTCATGGACGTGATCACGATGGTCGGCATCGTGGCCATCATGCTCAGCCTCGACTTCAAGCTCGCGCTCGTCGCGCTGGCGACGATGCCGGTGCTGTTGCTGGCCATCAACTACTTTCGCATCGCCGCCCGGCACACCTATCGCTCCATCCGCGAGGCCCTGGCCCGGCTGAACTCCTATCTTCAGGAGGCGCTCTCGGGGATGCTCGTCATTCAGCTCTTCGTGCGCGAAGCGCGGAGCCTCGACGAGTTCCGGGCGCTGAACGATCAACATCGGCGCGCCAATCACTGGTCGAACATCTACGAAGCGGCGCTGTTCTCGATGGTCGAGTCCCTGGCCAGCATCTCGGCGGCGCTCATGATCTGGTGGGCTGCGGGGGGCATCGCCTCGGGCGTGTTGGCACTCGGAACGCTGGTCGCATTCATCGAGTACCTGCAGCGCTTCTTCATTCCGATCCGCGACTTCAGTACCAAGTATGCGGTCATGCAATCGGCGATGGCGTCGGCCGAACGCATCTTTCAGCTGCTCGACACCGAGCCCGAGATCGTGTCCCCGGCGGTGCCCAGTCCCGTGCCGACGGCTGCGGGTGCCATCGAATTCGATGGCGTCTGGTTTGCGTACAAAGGCGACGAGCACGTCCTTCGCGACGTCTCCTTCCGGGTCGCGCCGGGGGAGAAGATCGCCATCGTGGGTGCGACTGGCTCGGGGAAGACCAGCCTCATCAAGTTGTTGTCCCGCTTCTACGACGTGAATCGAGGGAGCATCCGTGTCGATGGCGTCGACGTCCGCGAGTGGGACCTCGCTGCGTTGCGTCGCCGTATCGGTGTCGTGCTGCAGGACGTGTATCTCTTCAGTGGGGACATCGCGACGAACATCTCCCTCGGCAATGACGAGATCTCGCCCGCCGTGATGGAAGAGGCGGCGCGGCGGGTGAATGCCTGGCCGTTCATCGCAGCCCTTCCTGGAGGCTTGCACCAGCCCCTCCGCGAGCGTGGATCCAACCTGTCGACGGGACAACGGCAGTTGCTCGCGTTTGCCCGTGCCCTGGCCTACGATCCCAAGATCCTCGTACTGGATGAGGCAACCTCGAGCGTCGATACCGAGACCGAGAACCTCATCCAGGACGCGCTCGTGACGTTGATGGCTGATCGAACCTCCCTGGTGATCGCGCACCGGTTGTCTACGATCGAGCATGCCGATCGGATCGTCGTGCTGCACCATGGTGCGATCCGCGAGATTGGAACGCATCAAGAGCTTCTCGACGCGCGTGGGATCTATCATCGCCTCTACGAGTTGCAGTACCACGTGCCGGTGGAAGATCCTGTTCTCGTCGCGCCCGTGACGACTTCGTGACGGGTTCCCAACGGTGGCTCCTTGGCGTGCTGGCCTTCCTGGTCGCCGGGTGCTCGCCGCTGTACGTTCTGCAGGCCGCCTACGGGGAGGCCAAGATCCTCTGGCGGCGGGAGCCGTTTGCGTCGGTGCTGGCGCGCGACGACCTCGATCCGGAGTGGCGTCGAAAGATCATGCTCGTCGAGGAGGCACGTGCCTTTGCCACCGGCCTCGGCCTGGACGTTGGCGGTAGTTTCGGAAGCCTGTCGTACGTGGACGCCGAGGACACGGTGTTCGTCGTGACGGCTGCGAAGCAGACGGCGCTCGAGCCCTACGTGTGGTGGTTCCCGATCGTTGGACGGCTGCCCTACAAGGGATTCTTCGATCCCGAGCGGGCCAAGCAGGAGGCCAGACGCATCGAGGCCGAGGGCTACGATACGTTGGTGCGTCCGGCGGCCGCGTTCAGTACGCTCGGGTGGTTCGACGATCCGCTGCTACGCCACGTGCTCGACAGTGACGCAGTGTTTCTCGTCGATCTGGTGCTTCATGAAACGTACCATCGCACGTTCTTCCTGAAGGGCGCCGGGGCGAGCGCTTTCAACGAGTCGGTGGCGAGCTTCGTCGGGCACCGGGGCGCACTCGAGTTCTTTGCGGCGCGTGGCGGGGATGCTGCGTTGGTGCGCGAGGCCGAGGTGCGCTGGGCGGACGCACGGCGCTTCGCGACGTTCATGCGTGGGCTGGTCGCCCGGCTCGAAGCCCTCTATGCCGGGAGTGATACGGCCGACATCCTGGAGGCCCGCGAGCAGGTGTTCGCGGAGGCACGTGCGGAGTTCGACGCGCTCCCGTTCGACGGCAAGCGATACGCGAGCTTCACGGACAGACCGCTCGATAACGCGGTCGTGCTGCACTACCGGATGTACGCCAGCGACCTCGATGTCTTCGAGCAGCTCTGGCAGGTCGCCGGCGGGTTGCGGCCAGCGCTCGACCGCATCGAGGCGGCCGCGCAGGCGACGCCGGACTCGCCATTGGCCGGCGTACGCGCTGCGCTGAGGTCACCTGGCGAGCCTACTCCCCCTTGAAGTTCTCGACATCGTCCTCGATGTCGATCAGGAGATTTGCGACCTTCACGTCGTCGAGATTCAGAATCTCGGCGGCAGGGCATTCGAGGAGGTGCGCGTCAGGGTTGGGGTTCAAGCTCACTCCGAGCTTGGCCGCGATCAGGTCCGCACACGAGACGATGGCCGGGAGGAGATCGTCCGGACCGAACTCTGGGTCGTGGTGTCGTCGGACCGCGTCGCGTACCTCTGCCGGAATGTTCCAGCTTTCCAGGAACTGATCTCCGATCCTGCAGTGTAGCTCGTCGAGGAACTCGCGCAGCACGGGCTCGGAGAATTTGAAGCGCTCGGGATTCTGCCTGCGGAGGTCACCCGCGCAGCGGAGCACGATCACCTTGCCAACGTCATGAAGGAGGCCGGCGAGGAAGGCGATCTCGGGACTCACACCTTTGATGGTGAGGCGACGAGCGCCCATGGCCGTCGTGAGCGAGTGCTCCCACAGCTCGCTGAGGAGGCGCTCTTCGGCTGGATCGTCACTCGCGAACGCTTCCCGGGCCGACAGGGCGAGGACGGTCTGTTCGACCGCTTTCAGGCCGAGGCGTTGCGTTGCGCTGGTGAGATCGCCGACCTGCTTCAGTCCGGCGAATGCTACCGAGTTCGCGTATCGCAGGATGGCGGCTGCGTAGCCAGGATCCTGTTCGATCACGGAGGCGATCTCCTGGATCTCGCCATCGTTGTCGATCAACTCGCGCACTTTGAGCGCGATCTTCGGTAGCGGTGGGAGATCGACGTTGCCAGCGAGGATTTCGGCCTCGATCACGCCGACCAGGGTAATCTCACCTTCGGGGGCCGCGTTCGTAGTGGGGGTGTCTTGTCCGGCTAGATTATCCATACATCTCCATGAGCTCGCGAACGGGGCGCACGTCCTGAACGCGAGGCGTGTTGTCGAGAACCTCCGCGAAGGTGGTTTCTCCCTGGATGGTTTTGAGGACGCCGTCCTCTTGCAGGTGGACGAAGCTCGGAGCCTTGGCGGCCATGGCACGTAGCTCATGGGACGGTAGGCGTTGAATGATGCCGTCACGGATATCGTCCGTGAGCACCAGGAGTTCGTACAAGCCAGCACGGCCGCGGTAGCCTGTATGCAGGCATCGTTCACAGCCTTTGCCGCGTGTGAGTTCGAGGCCCTCGAGTTCGGCGCGGGTCAGAGAGAGCGCTCGCACCTCGCGAGGCGTTGGCGTGTAGGGGACTTTGCAATCCTTGCACTGCCGGCGGACGAGGCGTTGACTCATGATGGCCGTAATCGTCGAGGCGAGAAGAAACGCTTCGATGCCCATGTCGAGCAAGCGCACCAGCGCGCCGACCGAATCTTCAGTGTGGAACGTCGACAGAACCTTGTGGCCCGTGAGTGCCGATTGGATGGCCATCTCGGCCGAGGACGCGTCCCGGACCTCGCCGATGAGGATGATGTCCGGGTCCTGACGCACGATGGCTTTCAGCGAGTCGACGAAATTGATGCCGGGCCGGTTCTGGACCGAGCACTGTGTGATGCCCTGGATGACGTACTCGACGGGATCTTCGCAGGTGATGATCTTGCGTGAGTTGTCGTTCAGCCGGTCCACGGTCGAGTAGAGGGTGGTCGTTTTGCCGCTCCCGGTCGGACCGCAGACGAGCACGATGCCGGTCGTGGGTTCCACGACGTCATCGATGAAGGTGCGCAGAACGGGCGGGGGGAATCCGAGGGTCTCGAGACCGACCAGCGCCTGATCTTTCCGTAGGACGCGAATGACGCAGTTCTCGCCGAAGACGGTCACGTAGAAGGACGCGCGGCAGTCGATTTCCTCGTTGCCGTCGCGGACGTAGATGCGGCCGTCCTGATGGATCCGGTGCTGGGCGACGTCGGCCTGCGCGAGGACCTTCATGCGCGAGATGATTGGTCCCGCGTAAGCGCTCGGGTAGTCGGTGACGTGGACCAGGCTGCCGTCGATCCGAAAGCGCACGCGCATCTTCGACGCCATCGGCTCGAGGTGGATGTCGCTGGCGCCCTGCCGGATCGCCTTCAGGAAGATGTGGTCGACGATGCTGGTCGTCTTCTCGGTGTCCAGATCCTCCTGGATCTTGTGGTACTGAATCGAGCCGTGCGGTACGGCGCCGGACTCGGGGCGTGAGCCGGCGAGTGTGGCGAGGGCTTCTTCGATGCCTGCTCGGGTCGCGAGAGCCAGGACGACGGGGCCGCCGAAGAGCCGGCTCATCTCGACGACGAGATCCGGTTGTTCTGGATCGTCGACCAGGACGGTGATCTGTCCGTCGTCATCGGTCGTCAGCGGGAGAATGCGATGGCGCGTCAGGTACTGGACGCTGGCCTTCTTCAGCAGGCGTTGGTCAACGAGATTCGCGTCGGCTTCGACGAAGGGGAGATCGTAACGTTCACAGCACGCGCCGAGATACTCACGCTCGGCGACGAAGTTCATCTCGATCAACGATTGCACGACCGTGTGACCGGGATTCTTGCGGGCATGCTCGCGCGCGTGCTCGAGTTCGTCGTTGCTGATGGCGCCCTTCTCGAGCAGGATCTCCTCGACGGGCAGCTGCCTCCGGTGCAGCTTGAGCGCGCCCTCGATGGCGTTTCGTGAGACCCACCCGAGCTCGACGACGAGGGCCGCGAGCGGCTTCTGCTCCTCGAGACGGCTCTGGATTCTGAGTGCCTTGTCGATCTGCTTCGAGGTGAGCAGGCCTTGCTCGACCAGGATCTGCTCGACCGGGCGGGTATCGACCTTCGGATCGGTCGCCGAGGAGTCGTCGGCGGTCAGCGTCACCGACGGACGGCTGGTGCCGTTCGCAGGTGTGTCATTTTCCTTTGATGGTTGCTGCGCGGGTGAGATCGGTTCCACCAGGTGCCCCTTTTGTTCAGCACACATCGCTTGCGACTTGACGTAGCGCCCGTCGCGTTTCCGTTGCGATATGCTTATCGGAACGAACTAGGGACGACTTGAGGAACTATCGGGAAAAGTCCGTACGCAGGCGTCCACGCACCTCGCATGTCACGCCGCGCGAGCCCCTCAGCCGAGGCGTGCGAAGTGCCGGATCGCCGTCCGCCGGGCCACGGCCCAGGTGACCAGGGTGACCACCGCGACGCCCGAAAAGGCGATACCGATGGCCGCCTGCTCGCCGCCGGAGACCGGGAACGGTGCGAACTGGTGCCAGAACAGACGTGAGATCGGCCAGGCTTCGAGGGCGACCACGACGGCGATCAGTGCGAGGCAGGTGACCATATAGATCACGCCGCCGAACCCCGTGGCGATCTGTGCCGCATTCTGGGTATCGAGTCGGGGGTAGGCTGCACCGAACGCGAGGCCGAGGCTGACGATGGCGGCGATCAGGAGCGCCAGGGTGGCCATGAAGACCGCGGTTTGCTCTGGGGCCACGCCGAGAAACTGACCGGTGACGACGATCAGGATCTCCCCGAGGATCGCCAGCGGGAGGAACGCGATCCAGAACTTGCTCCACCACAGGCTGCGCAAGGAGAGCGGAGCTGCCCGGAGTATCCACCATGCGCGGCCCTCGAGGCTGACGACCGGGTAGACGAAGCGAACGGCGACGGCGGCGATGACGAATGCGGCCAGCGCGAGATTCGCGAACGCGACGACCTCGCGGAGCGTGGTGGCGAGCGGGGTGCCATCGTCGATGGGCAGGGCGGAGAAATTGTAGATGTAGACCACCACGAGGGCGAGCAGCAGCAGGAGCTGCGACCACTGGCTCGCGTCCCGGAAGAACACGGTCAGGTCCTTGACGAGGAGGAGGCCCGATGTCCGCGGCAACGGTGCGGCGAGCGGGCGGAGCCACGCGGCGAGTCGTCGTCGCCCGCCGCGGCGGACCTCGCCCTCCTGGGCGCGGGACCACGCCTTCAGGTAGACCGTCGTGACGAGGCCGGCGCTCGCCAGGTAGGCGACCGCGGTCGTGGTGAGCAGCATGCCGAGATGGAAGAGCGGATCTCCGCCACGCTCGCCAAGGAGGGGAATCAGGATCTCGGCCGCCCATGTCGTCGGCAGGAAGGGCGAGGACGGTGCCTCGAAGCTGGTGAGGAACGCCATGAAGCCCGCCATCTCCGACGGATCGGCGAGGCGCTCCGGTTGCAGCAGGCGGAGCGTCATGTAGCCCCCGGCGACGAGTGCCACGGTGATGACGACGAGCGCATCCCGCGTGCGCCGGGCCGGGAACACGAGCACCAGTCCGGTCGTGATGATCACCCCGAGGGCTGCGCACAGGACGAGGAGCAGCAGCATGGTTGCGAGCGCCGCCGCGTAGAACAGCGGGCCCGCCTGATAGACGACGCCGTACGCCAGGAAGACCGGCAGGCCGAAGAGCAGCACCATCCATGATGATGCGACCAGAGTCTCGGTGAAGCGGGCCTGATGGAGCCGTCGTCGGCTGACCGGAGCGGCGAGCAGAAAGCGGACGTCACTGGCGAGATAGAACGTCGTCAGCGCCGTCACCACGTTACTGATGGTCAGGATCGCGAAGAAGCTCACCAGGATCATGACCAGGAGTCGCTGCGTCAGGAGAGGGCCGAGCGCCGTGACCGTCTGGAAGAACTCGAGGACATTCGTGAAGAAGGTGAAGCACCCCGCCCAGAACGCCGCCGTGACTGCGACCAACAGGACAGCTTTCAGGTAGCTCCGCTGCAGCGCATGGCGTGCCGCGAGCAAGCGGGGCGCGAGGAGCAGTCGGAGCGAGGGGCCGCGACTCACGCGTGATCCTCCATGGCGGTCAGGCGCAGAAAGACGGACTCGAGCGAGGCGTCGAGGGGGGCGGTCTCCGGGCGGAGCGCTGCGCGCGACTGGAGTTCGTCGAGGCTCCCGAGGGCGATGAGCCGGCCGGCGTCGAGGATGCCGATCCGGTCGCACAGCTCCTCGGCGACGCTCAGACTGTGCGTCGAGAGGAAGACGGTGACGCCGCTCGCCGCGAGGGCCAACAGGATCTGGCGGAGCTCGAGCCCGCCTTGCGGATCGAGGCCGACCATGGGCTCGTCGAGGACGAGGATCCTGGGGCGGTGCATCAGCGCGGCGGCCAACGTCAGGCGCTGCTTCATGCCGTGCGAGTAGGTCTCGATGAGCTCTTCTTCGCGCGTCAGCATGTCGAACTCTTCGAGCAGGTCGTGGGCCCGCTCATCGATCTCGCCGCGTTCGAGTCCGTACAATCCGCCGACGAAGCGCAAGAACTCCATGCCGGTGAGCTTGTCATAGAGCGCCGGCTGATCCGGGACGTAGCCGGTCTGGGCTTTCGCTTCCTCGGGCGCCGTCGCGATATCGTGGCCGTCGAGGATCACGGTGCCCGCCGTCGGCTCGAGGACGCCCATCATCATTTTGATGGTGGTCGTTTTGCCGGCCCCGTTCGGGCCCAGGAATCCGAAGATCTCACCAGCCGGGATGACCAGGTCGAGTTCCTCGACGACGGTACTGGGGCCGAAATCTTTGCGCAGTCCTACGAACTCGATCATGACGACACCCCCTCCACCTCGAACGCCAGACGCCCGACGACGCTGACCAGGGCGATATGGCGTTCGGGTCCTCCATCCATGAGCTTCACGTGCGTCGCATCGACCGGGAGCTGATCGAACACCGCATCGGCGCTGATCCACCCTCCCAGCCAGAGCTCCGTCCATGCGTGATAGTAGAATCCGTCGTTGGCATACACCGCTCCAGCCACCATTCTGGCCGGGATTCCGCTGGCCCGGGCCAGGGCCGTCAGGAGGACGGCGTGCTCGTTGCAATCGCCCCGTCCGGCCGCGAGGACGGCGCGGGCACTCGGGACGGTGACGCTCGGCTCTTTTGCCACGTGGCTGTAGACCCAGTGCACCAGGCGGCGGGCGGCAATGACGGCATCGTCCGTGTCCCCGACGATCGTGCGAGCGCGAGCGGCGATCTTCGGGTCGTCGGCCTCGATGAGGGGCGCAGGCGCGAGATAGGGCGCGAGCGCGGCAGGCGGCACGCGGTCGAGGGGGGCGGCCGTGGGCATGGGTTCTCGCGTGACATGCAGGAGATCGCGCTGCAGGCGCTGCCGTGGCGGAGCATCGGGGATGGCCGTTCGTCCGGCCCCGGTCACCCGGAGCCGAAGGAGGGAGGCGCCCCGGGGTGACGGGATTGCGCCGGTCAGCGGGATGCGACTCACCGTGACGAGATCGATCGGGGCGTGATCCTCGGCGCCGCGGAGCGCCATCGCGCGGGGCTCACGCTCGAGGGCGAATCCGAGGGCGGTCGTCTCCCGGAGGACTGCCCCGTCGTCGTCGAGCCAGACAGTCGTGCGTACGCTGCCGTACTCTTCGGAAAGCTTCAGGGCTTCGATCGGCCCCTCGGCGCCAGCGATCTGCTCGCGGCCTTCGATCGTCACCGTCATGGGTTCGTTGCCGAGCGTCATCGGGCTGAAGACGGGGAGGCTGTAGCGTGTTCCTGGCTCCGAGTTCGCGGCCAGGACGTGTGGGCGGAGTGTGCTCGGCAGATGAATGGGATCGTCGAGCGGTAGGCTGAGCTCGGCCTCATGTCCCGCAGCACCGTACGTGACATCGAGTCGGCGTCCATCGCTGGCACCGTGTGCACTGAATTCTGTGGCGGGAGAGGTCAGCGTGAAGGTGAACCGACGCAGGATGAACGCGTCGTCGGTTTCGGCGGTCAGCGCGGTCCGGAGCGTTTGCGGGACGCCGAGCATGGCGAGCGCCACGACCGAGTCTTCGTAGAAGGCATAGCCGTCCTCGGTGCGGGCGGTGACCCGATGTGCATGGCCGATCTTGCGGCCCTCGGCGTAGACACCGAACCATTCGTCTCGTTCGTCGAGCGTTGCTGCCGTGGGCAGCATCAATGGCTCCGCGCTTGGTCGCGCATGGCGTTGGACCAGCAATGCCGCCATGACGACCCACGAAGCGACGATACCGAGGGTCAGAACCTGTCGCATGGACCCGAGCTCCGGCCTCCCAAGCCGGTGCCAAGGTCAGGAGGGCCTGCGCACTGTGTACTGGAAGCGGTCCGGGTATTCAATTCACCCCTCGGGGTTGGCGCGCGGCCATTTGGCGCCGCCCGACTCATGCCCCGAGCTGGCGGAGCCCTTCGTAGAGGACGATCGACACGGCATTGGCGAGATTGAGGCTCCGCACGTGAGGGCTCGTCATCTGAATCCGATACTGGTGCGGACCCATCTCCTCCTTGATGGTTGCGGGGAGGCCACGTGTCTCGCCGCCGAAGACGAGGACGTCGTCATCGGCGAATCGGATGGCGGTGTAGGGGGACGTCGCATGCGACGAGAAGGCCAGGCGACGTCCAGGGACGGCCGCCTGGAAGTCCGCCCAGGTCGCATGCTGGGTGACGGTGACGAACGGCCAGTAGTCGAGGCCGGCGCGCCGGAGATGGCGGTCGTCGATCTCGAACCCGAGTCGCCCGATCAGATGCAACGGCGTCTCGGTCGCCGCACACAGCCGGGCAATCGACCCGGTATTGGGGGGGATTTCCGGTTCGACCAGGGCAACGTGCATCAGGTGCGCGACGCGATCGGGTAGCGGGTGCCGCGGCTCGGGAGGACGACGCGTCCCCCGTCGTCCTGAAAGGCGGCCGCCAGCTGATAGTAGGCCGGGCGCAGAAAGCGTGCCGGATAGCGGCCGCCCTTTACCGTCGCATAGAGCACGTGGTCCGCGCCGGTGACGAGCGTGCTCGGGTCCAGCGGTTCGTCGGACCCGTCGTTCAGGTGCAGCGTCCAGCCCGCGTCGGCCGTATCGCTCACCGAGGTGACGACCCACGGCGTGTCTTCGATGTCGACGAACGCCCGTTCGTCGGCCATGGCGATCTGCCATCGGCCGTCTTCGACCTGGCGCAGACACTTGCTGAACAACTTGGCGATGCGCGTGTTGTTGATCGGCTCGTCGTCGGAATACCAGCGGCCGTCTCCCCGGAAGCTGATCTTACCCGACGAGACTGCCCAGAAACCGCCCTGTACCACGCCGCAACTCTAGGCGTGGAGGCGACATTGACGCAAACGACGGCCGCGTCGGCGTGGGGTCGGCTCCACGCGCCTGGCGGTGTGTCCCGCGTTTCGATATGCTCCGCCCACAGTGCACCCGATCATCTTTTCGATCGGACCCATCACGATCTACAGCTTCGGGGTCATGTTGGCGATCGCGTTCCTGGCTAGCGGGAACGTCGTGGAGCGCGAGTTGCGCCGCGAGGGGCTCGACCCGGAGCTCGCGTCGTCCTTCGTGCTGTGGGCGGCTATCGGCGGGCTGGTCGGCTCGCGGCTGCTGTCGTTCGTGGATGACTGGAAGGGGTTTCTTGCCGACCCTCTGGCGTTCGTCTTCACGGGCGCGGGGTTCGTGTTCTACGGCGGTCTCATTGGGGGTTTCGCCACCGTGTCGATGTTCATCTGGCGCCGAGGCTTGCCGTGGGGCGTCATGGTCGACTGCTGCGCCCCGGCGCTCGCCGTCGGGCAGGCCATCGGGCGGATCGGGTGCCTCCTCGCTGGCGATGGTGACTGGGGTACGCCGACGACGTTGCCCTGGGCGATGCGCTTCCCGAACGCGATCATCGGCTGGGATGCCTGGGTGCAATCGAGCGGTCTCCCGGCGGACGTACTGGTTCATCCGGCCCCCATCTACGAGACCCTCGGGTACACGACGGTGTTCCTCATCCTCTGGTCGCTCCGGCGTCGGGTCCATCAGCCCGGGACCATGTTCTGGCTCTATCTGATCCTCAGTCCCACGGTGCGATTCTGCGTCGAGTTCATCCGGCTCAATCCGAAGCTCGCGTACGGGCTCAGCGAAGCACAACTGATCAGCATCTTTCTCGTGACGCTCGGCAGCATACAGCTCGTCCGCTCGCGGGGGTTCGGCGTCCGGGCCGCAGCGCTGATCCTGGTGGCGCTCGTCGGTGCCGGGTGCGACCCGGGCAGTGCCCTGGTCGGCAAGCCCGCTCCCGACTTCGCGCTCAGCGACCTCGACGGTCGGACCGTGCGCCTCGCCAATCTCAAGGGTCGGGTGGTCTTCGTGAACGTCTGGGCGACGTGGTGCGAGCCCTGTCGCCAGGAGATGCCGTCGATGCAGGCGTTGTACGAGCGCTTCGGAGGCGACGACTTCGAGATGCTGGCCGTGAGCGCCGACACCGGCGATGGGGCCGACGTCCGTGCATTCGCGGAGTCGCTGGCTCTGACATTTCGGGTCCTCCGCGACCCGGAGCGCCAGGTCTCGTCCCGGTACCGCGTCACCGGCTATCCCGAGACCTTCCTGATCGATCGGAACGGCAAAGTCGTGTCGCACACGATCGGACCCCACCATTGGAGCACCCCGACGACGTTCACCGCCGTCCGCCGCCTGATCGAATCGGGCGAATGGACGGGGCTGTAATCTCGCATACGCTCCTTTGCGGGGGCGGGTGGGTCTAGTATAGTGCTCGACAATGGCCTCCTCACGGCGTGGTGTTACGTTTGTCGCGTTGCTCGTGGTCTTGCTGACCTTCCTTGCGGGCGGTCGCGTGGTCGAGCATGTGGGCGCGGTAGGGAAGGATGCGGCCTATGAAGAGCTGCAGGCCTTCACCAACATCCTCGCGATCGTCCAGAAGAACTATGTCGAGGAGATCGAGACCGAGCAGCTGGTCGAAGGTGCCATCACCGGCATGCTCATGTCGCTGGATCCTCACAGCGCATATCTGACGCCGGATCTGTACAAAGAGCTGCAGGTCGACACGAAGGGGAGCTTCGGTGGCCTCGGGATCGAGATCACCCTGCGTGACGGTGTGCTCACGGTGGTGTCCCCGATCGAAGACACTCCGGCAGACCGGGCCGGTATGCAGGCGGCCGACCAGATCATCAAGATCGACGGCGAATTCACCAAGGACATGTCCCTGCTCGAAGCCGTGAAGAAGATGCGCGGCAAGAAGGGCACCAAGATCGAGCTCACCTTGCGCCGTGAAGGGGTGGGTGCGCTGTTCGACGTCTCGCTCGTGCGCGAGGTCATCAAGATCCGGAGCGTCAAGTCGAAGGCGCTCGACGATGGCTACGGTTACATCAGGATCGCGCAGTTTCAGGAGCGCACCGCCAATGATGTCGGGCGCGCGCTCGAGGAATGGACACGTGGTGACGGGATCGAAGGACTCGTCCTCGATCTACGCAACGATCCGGGCGGTCTGCTCACCCAGGCCGTCAAGGTGAGCGACCTGTTCCTCGACTCCGGCCTGATCGTCTACACCGACGGACGTCTCGACAATCAGAAGCAGAAGTACTTCGCGCATCGGACGGGGAGCTACCCCGACTTTCCCATGGTGGTGCTCGTGAACGGCGGGACGGCCAGTGCGTCCGAGATCGTCGCCGGGGCCTTGCAGGATCACAAGCGCGCGCTGGTGCTCGGCACCACGACCTTTGGCAAGGGGTCGGTGCAGACCATCCTCCCGCTCGACGATCGTTCGGCGCTTCGGCTGACCACGGCGCGGTACTACACCCCGAGCGGGCGCTCCATTCAGGCCACCGGCATCGAGCCCGACATCGTCATGCAGAACGTCCGGATGGCGCGTGTCGACGAGGAACGTAATTCCGGCGTGCGCGAGCTGAATCTGCCCGGACATATTGACGGTCGTTCCGGAGGAGCCGATCCCGCCGGGGCCGATGTCGACCCGGGTGGGGATTCCGACGATGCCGTCGAGCCTGCCGTACTCGAGCAGGGCGTGCTCGGAGGCGACCCTCAGCTCGACCACGCACTCGAACTCCTGAAGAGTTGGCGTGTGTTCAGCACGGTCCTCGCCAAGCGGGAGTAGGCAGGACATGCGAGCGATCAGCGAGCGATGAGGGTCGCTCGTCGTCCGCCGCGGACTCACGACACGTCGTCCACGCTGACCGTGACACAGCTGGCGACGCTCCTGCGCGCCGCGCTCGAGCGCGAGGTCGGGCAGGTGCTCGTCGCGGGGGAAGTGTCGAATCTACGGCGCGCACCGTCCGGACACGCCTACTTCACCTTGAAGGACGATCGCTGTCAGGTGCGCTGCGTGATGTTTCGCAGCAGCGTGCAGTCGTTGGTCTTCACCCCGGCGGATGGCCAGGAGGTCATCGTTCGTGGGCAGGTGAGTGTCTACCCGGCGCGGGGCGAGATGCAGCTGTACGTCGAGACGATGGAGCCGCAGGGCCGGGGTGCCCTGCAGCTGGCCTTCGAACAGCTGAAGGCTCGGTTGGCCGCGGAGGGGCTCTTCGCCGAGGAGCGCAAGCGCCCGCTGCCGTTCTTCCCCCGGAGCATCGGTATCGCCACGGCCGTCGGTGGCGCGGCGCTTCGGGACATTCTGGTCGTGCTGCACGAGCGTCACCCCGGATTGCACGTCGTCGTGTGCTCGGCGCGGGTCCAGGGGGAGGGCGCGGCGGACGACCTGGTGCGGGCGATTCGCGCCCTGAATGCGCATCCGGGACTGGAAGTGCTGATCGTCGGGCGCGGAGGCGGCTCGCTCGAGGATCTCTGGCCGTTCAACGAGGAGCGCGTGGCGCGTGCGATTCTGGCGTCCCGCCTCCCGGTCATTTCGGCGGTCGGGCACGAGGTGGACGTGACGATCGCCGATCTGGTTGCCGATCGGCGAGCACCCACGCCGACCGCTGCGGCCGAGATCGTCGTACCGCGCGTCGCCGACCTTGCGGCGACCGTCGCGCGCGGGACGGCGGCGCTCGTCGCCTCCATCGACCGTCTGGCGACGCGCGAGCATCGACGGGTCGACGATCTCGGCCGCCGCCTCCGTGATCCGCGTCGGACGCTGCTCGAGCGTCGGCTGCGGATCGAAGGGCTCACGGTGCGGGCGACGCAGGCGCTGCGTGCGCGGCTCGATATGGCGCGCACCGCCGTCGATGGCGCTCGGCATCGCGTGCATCTTCAGGATCCGCGGACGCGCGCCGCTGGGCTCGCCGCGCACCTCGATGCCGTGGAGCGCCGGCTGCAGCTCGCCACCGGACATGCGTTGCAGCAGGCGCAGGGTCGGGTTGCGCGTGCGGCGGCGGCACTCGACGATCTCAGTCCGCTTGCCGTCCTGCAGCGAGGATACAGCCTTACCCGGACCATGCCGGATCGTGCGGTCGTTCGAGACGCCGCGGCGGTGGCGCCGGGCGACCAGGTCGAGATCCGGTTCGCGGTTGGCCGGGCGCTGGCCCGGATCGAGGGCGGTGGTCGGGACGATACGACGTGAGTGCGGGGCCCCGTTGGCATCCGCAGTCGTTTCGAGTAAGGCGTTCGACGGTAGCGACGCGCCGATGAGTCCGCGCAAAACCGATAAGAAACCGGCGAGCGACGCCGTGCCGTTCGAGGACGCGCTCCGCGATCTGGAAGGTACCGTCCAACGCCTGGAGTCGGGCGATCTTTCGCTCGAGGATTCCCTTGCGGCGTTCGAGCAGGGAGTTGCACTCGTGCGGGTGCTGAATGAGAAGCTCGCGGGTGTCGAGCGACGCGTCGAGGTCCTGATGCGGGACCGCGAGGGAGCGGAGGGCGAGCTGCGCACCAGGCCACTCGACCCGGTGGACGAGTGACCCTCGACGCAAGTCTCGTGAGCTGGCGGACGACGATCGATGCCGCGCTCGACGAGATGCTTCAGCCGAACGACGAGGCGCCGGCGCGCCTGCTGGAAGCGATGCGCTACGCCGTGTTCTCCGGTGGGAAGCGGCTGCGACCCGTCCTCGTACTCGCGGCGTGTGAAGCTGTCGGCGGGGCGAGCGCGCCGGCGGTGCCGTTCGGGTGTGCGATCGAGCTGATCCATACGTACTCGCTCGTGCATGACGATCTGCCGGCAATGGACGACGACGATCTCCGCCGCGGTCGCCCCACGGTCCATATAGTGTTCGGCGAGGCCATGGCCGTCCTCACCGGCGATGCGTTGCTGACGGCGGCGTTTCGCGTTGCGGCGGAGGGGGCTGCGAAGAGCGGATTGGCCCCCGACCGTACCCTGGCCATCATCACGGCGATCGCCGGGGCGGCGGGCGAGTGTGGGATGGTGGGCGGCCAGGTTCAGGATCTCGAGGCAGCCGGCAAACCGGCCGATCTGGCCCTCGTCGAAGCGATTCATCGCCAGAAGACCGGGGCGCTCCTGGGGGTTGCCGTCGAGACCGGTGCGCTGGCTGGCGGGGCGACCGGCCCGACGTTGCACGCGCTGCGATCGTTCGGCGGGGCGCTCGGGTTGGCATTTCAGATTGCCGACGACATCCTCGACGCCGCGCCCACAGCGGTGACGGGCAAGCGTGCCGGCCGCGATGCCGAGCAACAGAAGGCCACGTATCCGGCGGTCCTCGGCGTGGACGGGGCCCGGCGCGTCGCGCGGGATCTCATGGAGCAATGCCATGCGGCCCTCGAACCCCTCGGCCCCGCCGGTGATCGGTTGCGAGCGCTGGCGTCGTTCGTGGTCGAGCGCGCGACGGCGTAGGTCTATGATGCGCTGCGTGCTCGGAACGGGCAGGTGACTGCCTCGGGACGGAAGGAGCGCCTGGACAAGGTGCTCGTCGATCGCGGGCTCGTCCCCAGTCGGGAGCGCGCCCAGCGCCTGGTCATGGCGGGCGCGGTCTTTGCGGGCGACCAGCGGCTCGACAAGCCTGGAATGAAGGTCGCCGTGGATGGCCCGCTCGAAGTGCGCGGGCACGAGCATCCCTTCGCGAGCCGGGGTGGAGTCAAGCTGGCGGGCGCCCTGGACGCCGTCGGGCTCGATGTCGCCGGTCGGGTCTGTCTCGACGTGGGAGCATCCACCGGCGGCTTTACCGACTGCCTCCTGCAGCGCGGGGCCACGCGGGTCTATGCCGTCGATGTCGGATACGGGCAGCTGGCGTGGCAGCTGCGCGAGGATGCGCGCGTCGTCAACCTCGAGCGTACCAATGCTCGTGCGATGACGGCCGCCAGTTTTCCCGAGACGCTCGATCTCGCGACGATCGACGTCTCGTTCATCTCGCTACGTCTCGTGCTCCCCGCGGTGGTGCCGCTGCTCCGACCCGGGGCGACGCTGGTCACGTTGGTGAAACCGCAGTTCGAAGTCGGGAAAGGGCGAGTTGGCGCGGGTGGGGTCGTGCGCGATCCGGCACTGCATGCCGAGGTTCTCGCCAGTGTGCAGGCGGCGAGCGCGGCCCTCGGGCTGACGGTCGATGCACTATTGACGTCGTCGCTCACCGGGCCCGCTGGGAATCGCGAGTTCTTCCTGGTGCTGCGCGTGCCGGGCGGTCGCTGAGGTGGCTCAGTCGACGGCGTGCGAGTCGCTACGGGCGATCAGGTCGCGGACGGTGCGTCCGCTGCTGCCGGTTTCCCGCGCCAGCTTGCTGAACAACGCCGCCGCTTCCGGGTACTCGATATCCCAGTGCTGCGCGAATTCGACGTACCGGCGGCTCATTGCGCGCAGATCGTCGAGGTCGAACGTCAGCCGCTCCCAATAGTTCTTCCCGGGGCGTGGCAGCGTCGGTTGCGGGGCGCGGATCGAGCCTCCGAGGCGCTCGATCTCGCTCTTGAGCAGGCTACCGTTGTGTTCGTTGCTGCCGGCGATCTCACGCAGGTTGCCGGCGAGGGAGGGATAGGGGACGGCCTCGGCATGGGCACGGAGTTGGTCGGCCAACTGCTGCTCGCCATGGTAGGAGGTCGCCAGGTCTTCCAGAAGGCGCCCCCGTGGGCCTGCGGCCATGCGGCGAATGCTCGTGAACAGTCCCATGAGGTCGCACTCGTTATCGGCGCCCCACGGGGCTGTCAAGTTGCCCGGAGGCGGCCCAGTTCCCTTACAGGTGCGATTCCGCTATATTGCCGCCGGCTCGCAGGTTTCGCCGAGGAGGACTAGATGGCCAGGATCACTGTTGAAGATTGTCTCGATAACGTAGCGAATCGGTTTCAACTCGTCCTCCTGGGTGCCAAGCGGGCCAAGCAGCTTCTCAAGGGGTCGCGGCCGTTGCTCGACGCCGACAACAAGGAAGTCGTGACCGCGCTTCGGGAAATCGCGTCCGGAAAAGTATGGATCGGCGATCCCAATCAGCCTGCGTTGCCCCCCGAGCAGACCGACTGACGCCTGCTCGTCCGATGACGCCGCGCCTTCCTGAGGGCTCGGTGGCGTGCTGGGCCTGGCGCCGGGAACGGCCCGCCCGCTGAGACGGCTGTGCTCTGATGGCGACACCCGAATTGTACGCCGAGCTTGGTGTCAAGAAGGCGGCCTCGGCCGACGACATCAAGAAGGCCTACCGTAAGCTGGCGCGCAAGTTCCACCCGGACGTGAACCAGGGGAACGCGAAGGCGGAAGAGCGCTTCAAGCGGATCTCGGTTGCGCACGACGTGCTCTCCGACCCCGAGAAGCGACGCCTGTATGACGAGTTCGGATTCGATGGACTGCAGGCCGGGTTCGACCCTGGGCGTGCACGCGAGTTCAAGCGTGGTGCGCGCCACCAGCCCCAAGGCGACTTCGGTGGGTTCGGCGGGTACAGCTTCGAGGACATTCTCGGAGATCTCTTCGGCCAGCGTACGGCCCGGGGCGGTCAGGGTCGTCGGAAGCCCCCAGCGGCGCGCGGTGCGGATCTCGAGTCTACGCTCGAAATCGACCTGCTCGACGCGGTGCGTGGCACGAGCGCCACGATCACCCTGCAGAAGCCGGTGACCTGCGCAAAGTGTCGCGGGACGGGAAGCGAGTCGGCGACCCGCGGTTGTTCTACTTGTTACGGGATGGGGACGATCGAGAAGGCGGAGCGGCTGCGCGTGAAGATTCCCGCAGGCGTCGATGATGGATCGCGGGTACGACTTGCGGGCAAGGGCGGAAGCGGGGCGGGCGGCGGTGCGGCCGGCGACCTCTACATCGTGACGAAGGTACGCTCGCATCCCTTGCTGCGCCGGCAGGGACAGGATCTGTCGCTGGATCTCCCGATCACCATCGGGGAGGCGCTGCTCGGGGCTCAGGTGACCGTCCCGACGCCGGCCGGGAATGTGAAGGTCAAGATTCCACCCGGAAGCCAAAGCGGAGCCAAGCTGCGGCTCCGAGGGAAAGGTGTGCCGCGCATGAAAGGGAGCGGGCACGGCGATTTCTACGTCGTGCTTCTCGTGCACGTTCCCGACCAGGCGGGCGGGAGTGTGCGCGATGCCGTGGGGACGCTCGAGAAGGGCTACTCACAAAGCCCGCGCGCCGATCTGAGGCTCTGACGCGATGAGCCGACGATCCCGGAAGGGCCCGCTCGAGCCCGAGGTAGAGGTCGTGGTCGATGCGGAGACCGAGCCGGCGCCGGCGACGGACACCGTCGCCGAGATCGAGGTCGGGTCCGAGTCCGGGCTCGATGACGAGGAGCGGCCGGCCGCGAGTTCGGGCACGGGTCTGGTCGCCGCGTCCGATGACCCGGACGGGGGCGCGCTCGTCCCCTATGATCCACTGCAGCGCTATCTGCAGGAGATCCGTCGCCATCCGCTGCTGACGCGTGAGGAAGAGCACGAGCTTGCGGTGCGGTACCAGCGCGACCAGGACGTCGAAGCCGCCTATCGGCTGGTGACGGGCAATCTGCGCCTGGTCGTGATGATCGCGCGTCAGTATCAACGGTCGTTCAAGGCCCTCCTCGATCTCATTCAAGAGGGAAACATCGGCCTCATGGAGGCCGTGAAGAACTTCGACCCCTATCGTGGTGTGCGCTTTCCGTCCTACGCCGTATGGTGGATTCGCGCCTACGTCATTCGCTACGTCATGAACAACTGGCGCATGGTGAAGCTCGGCACGACGCAGGCCCAGCGCAAGTTGTTCTTCAATCTTCAAAAGGAGAAGGACAAGCTCGAAGCGAAGGGCTTCTCGCCCGACGCGAAAGCGGTGGCCAAGCAGCTCGACGTGAAGGAGCGCGAGGTCATCGAGATGGACCAGCGGTTGTCGGGCCGGGATCTGTCCGTCGATACCCCCATGCGGGAGGGCGACGAGTCGACGCTGCTCGACCTGTTGAAGAGCAGTAGCGAGACGACCGAGGACGAGGTGGCCCGCGAGGAGTTCCGGGCGCGCGTCGGTGCCAAGATCCGCGAGTTCGGAGCGACGCTACAGGACAAGGATCGCGTCATCTTCGACGAACGGCTGCTCGCCGAAGAGCCGCATACGTTGCAGGAGATCGGTGATCGCTACGGCATCAGTCGCGAGCGTGTGCGCCAGATCGAGAGCCGTGTGAAACGGCGCCTGCGCGCGTTTCTCGAAGAGCACTTCGAGGATCTCCGCGGCGTCGACATGGAAGTCGGCTAGCCGGGGCGCACCTTCTCGTCGCGCTCCCTGCCCCCGGGCCAGGCGACTGCCCGCCAGAAGTCGCGCCGGACGGGCTCTCCTTGCCAGGGTTCGAGCGCGACAGCTATAATACCGGCTCGCTCATTTCTTCCTCAGGGGGGCAGTACATCCATGGAGCAGCTTCACGGTGGTCGGATCGTTGCGCGCGCACTCAAGGCCGAGGGCGTCTCCCATGTGTTCACGCTTTGCGGCGGGCACGTCATGCCCATCTACGACGGGTGCCTCGATGTGGGTATTCGCGTCGTCGATACGCGGCACGAGCAGACGGCATCTCACGCGGCCGACGGCTGGGCTCGGGTGACTGGACAGCCCGGCGTGGCCATCGTCACCGCCGGGCCCGGATTGACCGACGCCGTCACGGGGGTCGCCAGCGCCTGGCGGGCCAACATCCCGATGATCTGTATCGGGGGGCAGGGGCCACGGAGCCTGCAGGACATGGGCTCGTTGCAGGACATGAATCACGTCGACCTGATGCGGCCCATCACCAAATGGTCGCACGCCATCCCCGAGCCGCGGCGACTGGCCGAGTACGTCAGCATGGCCTTCCGGATCGCGACGACCGGCGTGCCGGGTCCCGTATTTCTCGAGATGCCCGTCGACTTCCTGTTCGGGACGGTTGGCGAGGACGACGTCGTCGTCCCGACGGGCTACCGGACCGAAGCGACCATCGCGGGTGATCCGGCCTACATTGAACGTGCCGCCGAGATGTTGGCCGGGGCGAAGCGTCCCGTTGCGCTGGTCGGGAGCCAGCTCTTCTGGTCCAAGCGGCGTGAAGCCTACGAGCCGTTCGTCGAGCACTTCGGCATGCCCGTGTACGTGAACGGGCAGGGACGAGGTTCGCTCCCGCCGGATCATCCGAATTACTTTCACCGTACGCGGAAGGACGCTCTCCGTGGTGCCGACGTCATCCTGGTTTTCGGGACTCCGCTCGACTTTCGTCTGGGGTACGGCCGGGACACCCACTTGAACCCGGACGCGAAGCTGATCCAGGTCGACCTCGATGGCGGAGAGATCGGTCGCAATCGGAACGTCGACGTCGGCATCGTTGGCGATACCGGACTCGTGATGCAGCAGCTCGCGGCGGCGGCCTCCGGGCACACCAAGGGCGGCAGTGCCGACGTGCGGTCATGGGTCGCCGAGTTACGCGAGAAGGAGACGCAGCGCCACGAGCAGATGCGTCCCGAGATGGAGTCGGACGCGGCGCCCGTCAATCCGTTGCGCCTCTGCAAGGAACTCGACGCGGTGCTCGACCCCGACACGACGGTCATTGGCGATGGCGGAGACTTCGTTGCGACTGCGGCTTCGGTGCTGCGCATCTCGAAGATCGCACACTGGCTCGATCCCGGGCCGCTCGGCACCCTCGGTGTCGGGCCGGGCTACGCCATGGCCGCGAAGCTCGCACGCCCTGATAAGAACGTCGTCATCGTCTACGGTGATGGTGCGTTCGGATTGAACGGCTTCGAGTTCGAGGCGATGGTCCGTCAGAAGATCAACGTCGTGGGCGTGATCGGCAACGATGCCGCCTGGATGCAGATCCGGCGCGGCCAGGTCGAGATGTACGGCATGGAGCGGTCCGTGGCGACCGAGTTGGCATTCACCCGGTACGATCAAGTGGTCGAGGCGCTCGGTGGTCACGGGGAGTATGTCGAGCGCCCCGAGGACATCCGCCCGGCGCTCGAGCGGGCACTGGGTGCGGGCAAGCCGGCGCTCGTGAACGTCAAGCTCGGCGTCAGCGAGTTTCGCAAAGGAGCGATGTCGATCTGAGGCTCCCGCATGGCTGAGCTCACCGCGTCCGCAATTGTCATCGGTAACGAGATCCTTTCCGGGAAGGTCGCGGATTCGAACTCGCATTTTCTGGCCACCGAGTTGCGGAGCGTCGGGGTCGCGCTCCAACGCGTGGTGGTCGTGCCCGACGAGTTGGCGGTGATCGGCCAGGAGGTGAACGCCTGCCGCGCCGCCTACGATCTCGTGTTCACCTCGGGAGGGGTGGGGCCGACGCATGACGACATCACGATCGAGGGCATCGCGCGTGCTCTCGGCCGGCCGGTCGTTCGCCATCCCGATATCGAAGAGAAGCTGCGCGGGTTCTACGGCGACAAGATCAACGATGCGCGGCTCAAGATGGCCGAGGTTCCCGACGGCGCTGAGCTCATTACGGACGTCAGCCTGAATTTCCCGACCATCAAGGTCGAGAACATCTACATCCTGCCTGGGATTCCCGAGATTTTTCAGCAGAAGGTCGCGAGCCTGAAAACCAGGTTCACCGGGATCCCCTACCATCTGAAAGTCATCTATACTTCGGCGGGAGAGGGGACGATCGCGGAATTCTTGAACGACACCATGCGCGAGTTCCCCGAGTTGATGTTGGGATCCTATCCGAAGATCGGACATCCGGAGTACACCGTGAAGGTGACGCTGGAATCGAAGGACGGGCCGTACGTCGCCCGTGCCTTTGCGTATCTGCTGGGGGCGCTGCCGGACGGGAGTGTCGTCAAAACCGAAGAGTAGTGGTAAACACGGAGGAGGAGGGGTTGATGATGGGAGAATTGGTGATGCGTAGGGCAAAGGCCGCGGCGATGGCGGTCGCGCTCGGGGGCATGCTTCTTGGGACCAGCGCGGTCGTGCAGGCTGAAGAGAATCAGTTCGCCCGCGACTTCGGGATGGGTCTCGGCGCCAGCGGGGCAAACCTGCTCTACATGCCGACGAAGATCGTGTACGCCACACTCGGTGGGGTCACGGGCGGCTTCGCGTACGCGCTGACGGGCGGCAATCTCGATGCCGCACGCAAGGTCTGGACGCCGTCGATGGGTGGCACCTACGTGGTTACGCCGACGATGCTGCTCGGCGAAGAAAAGGTGATGTTCAGCGGCACGACCGAGCCGAAGCGGACCGAAGTCGCCTTGTCCGGGGGGCAGCAACTCGTGCCCAGCAGCATCGAGAGCGCGCCGCCGGTACCCGTAGAGACAGGCTCGGACGAGTCGTTCAAAGGCTATTGAAGCGATCGTTCAAAGGCTATTGAGGGTCGATTGACGCCAGGCCGGTCCCGGGGCGGTTCCGTCCCGGGGCGCGGCCGGCTTGTCAGCACGGCGGGTTTCTGACAGGGAAGCCCCGAAGCATCGAATCAGGAGGGCTCACCCATGAGAAGAACACTCATCGCGGCCAGTGCGGTCGCCGTCATGTTGGTTGGTTTGGCTGCGTGCTCGCCGAAGCTCGAGGAGGGCGAAGTCCTCGAGAAAGAAGGCGACACCTTTACGATCCGCCTCAGCAAAACGATCCCCATGTCGATCGACAAGGCGTGGGCGGGGCTGCAGTCGCCGGAGAATCTCGAGAAGTATTCCGAGTCCTACCAGCAGACGAAGCTCGTCAAGGAAGAAGGAAACGTCAAGGTCCTCGACTACCGGGTGAAGGCGCTCGGGCAGGTCCAGGCGTTCACGATGCAGCTCACGCTGGAGCCGGACGCCAAGAAGGTGAACCTGAAGACGTTGGAGAGTTCCCTGGCGGAGATCGACGGCAGCTACGAACTGAAGGCGAGCGACGACGGTAAATCCACCACGATCATCTACCGGGCGATCCAGAAGGACAAGGCGAACATCCCGGTCCCGGTGAGCGTGCAGAAGACGGCCATCAAGGGCCTCTTCGATGACCTCGTCAACGGCACCCTGAAGCAGATCGAGGCGCAAGGATAGCGCGCCGCGATCGGCGCCGGGTGGCCGCGTGAAGATTTCCACGGCCACGTTCGCCGGCGCATCGAGTGAACCCGGGCGCTTCCCTCCACCCACGCATCCGGAGGTGGCGTTCGCGGGTCGCTCCAATGTTGGCAAGTCGTCGGCGATCAACCGGCTGCTCGGGCGTCGCAAGCTCGCACGGACGAGCAACACGCCCGGGCGGACACAGCAGCTCAACTTCTTCGCGCTCGATGATCGCCTCGTTTTCGTCGATCTGCCCGGGTACGGCTACGCGCGTGTGTCCCAGAGCGCACGTGCCGCCTGGCGCCCGCTGGTCGAGAGCTACCTCGGCATTCGCAGCGTTCTGGCCGGTGTCGTCATCCTGGTGGACGTGCGCCGGGGGCCCGAGGCCGAGGAACATCAACTCCTCGACTTCCTGGCGACCCGGCAGTTGCCCGCATTGCTCGTTGCGACGAAGGTCGACAAGCTGAACCGGCGCGAGCGCGAGCGCGCGTTGAAGGCGTTGTCCGAAGTCGGCCTGCCGGTCGTGCCGTTCTCCGCCGTCAAAGGTGAGGGCGTGGACGCCGTCTGGCGCACGATTCAGGAGTGGGTGCGGGCGAAGACGCAGGCCGGCTCGCCTCCGAAAACGGGGCCGAAAGCCACAGGCGCCCTCCCGAAGGCACCGGCGCGCTGATGCCGCGCGTGTTGTGTGTGATTCCCGTGCGGAATCGCCCCCACTTCGTGCAGGAGGCCATCGCCTCGGTCCTGGCGCAGCGATACGCCGACCATGGGTTGGTCGTCGTCGATGACGGCTCGGAGGACGAGACCGCGGCGGTCGCCGAGGACGCGGTGCAGGATGCTGCGATCGCGGCCACGGTGCTGCGCCGGGCGCATGCCGGGGTTGCGGCGGCTCGCAACGCCGGGGTCGCCGCGGTCGACAGTGCGTGGATCGCCTTCCTCGACTCCGACGATCTCTGGCTGGATACGAAGCTTGTCCGGCAGATGGCGTGGATCGACGCCCATCCGGCGTATCGGCTCACGCAAACCGCGGAACGTTGGATCGATGACGGGCGCCACCGCAATCCGCGGAATTGGCATCGCAAAGAGGAGCGTCTCTTTCCGCGCTGTCTCGAGCGCTGTCTCGTGAGTCCGTCTGCCGTCGCCATCCGCCGCGACGCGTACGAGGAACTCGGCGGTTTCGACGAGAGCTTTCCCGTGTGCGAGGACTACGAACTCTGGCTGCGGGTTGCGCTCGACGAGCCCGTCGGGTTGGTGGAGGAGCAGTTGGTCGTGAAGCGTGGCGGTCATGCGGATCAGCTTTCGCGTTCGAGGTGGGGACTCGATCGATATCGCGTCGCCGCGCTCGTGAAGTTGCTGCACCAGCGCCCGCTCGAACCGGAAGCGCGCGCGGCGGTGCTACGTGTCCTCGACGCCAAGTGCGCGTTGCTGGCGGGTGGCGCCGCTCGTCGTGGCCGGCATGACGAGGCGGACCGCTACCGCGCCCTCGCGGCGGGAGCCCACGATCTCGCGGTGCCGTGCGATGCCGGTGTGTCGCGACGCTCGCATGCGCGCGCCGCCGTCGGCGGCTGGGAGTGAAGGCGTGGCCTCCGCCGCCATCGACGCACTGATCGCTGCCCGCACCGCTGACTGGAGCAGCGACGAACGGGCGACGCTTCACAGGGTCGTGGAAGCATTGCGGCCGAGCCCGCGCCATCTTCGCGACATACTCGATTGGCTCGACGACATCGCCATCCGCGACGCGGAGCGACCCGGCGCGGTCCTCGCTGACCCCGGCCTCACACGGCTGCTCGACGCACGCGGGTCGGCGCCGGATCGTCTCAAGCGCTGGAAGGAGGCGCTTCGCCGCCTCCGCTATCCTCGCCTCGTCGCGTGCGAGACCCAGGCGGCCGCGCTCATCCGCGCCATGGCGCTGGGCCCGGCGACACGCGTTCAGCTACCGCCAGCACTCGAAGGCGGGGCACTGACCGTGACGATCACGGCCACCTCGGCAGACGGACTCTTGGACGCGCTCGCCCGGCTCGACACGACCCTCCAGGCCGGCGACATCGCCCGTCTCTTCAGCCTCCTCGACGAGCTGTAGGCAGGGCAGTATACAAATCAAGCGTGTTCCTCCCAGACACCATCTTCGTCGAGCGTGCGGTCCTGGACGCTCCCATGGTGCGACGTTGTCGGGCCCGTGCCCCCGAGGTTCCGGTCGTGGAGATCGACGACCGTCGGCAACTGCTCGGTGAGGGGGATTTCGAGGCCTCCAAACGTCATCTGGTTCTGGCGCCCAGGCGGAGCGCGTTTCTCGAGCATTGCCCCGCCGGAACGCGCGGTATGGCCTGCTGCAACTATCTGGTGATGCATTTCGCTTCGAACTGCCCGATGGATTGTCGCTACTGCTTTCTGCAGGAGTATCTCGCCGCGAACGCGCCCTTGACCGCCTTCGTCAATCCCGAGGTGGGTCTGGCCGAGATCGGGGCGATGCTGGACGCCCATCCGGAGCGATCGTTCCGCATCGGCACCGGAGAGCTCGCCGACAGTTTGGCCCTCGATCCGCTGACGGGCCTCAGCCACGACCTGGTTCCGTTCTTCGCCGCGCGACCGAACGCGCTCCTCGAGCTGAAGACGAAGACGACGGCCATCGAGGATCTGCTTGCGCTCGATCCCCGCGATCGTGTCGTGGTGTCGTGGTCGCTTGCTCCCGACGCCGTCGTCGCGACCGCCGAGTGCGGGACGGCTCCGATCGCGGACCGTCTGGAGGCGATGCGCCGTGTTGTCGCAGCGGGCTACAAGGTTGGCGTGCATCTCGACCCGCTGGTCGAGCACGACGGTTGGGAAGAGGGTTACCGCGATCTGATTGCGGCCGTGGCTGACGCGGTCCCGCGCGACCGTTTGGCATGGACGAGTATGGGGGCACTGCGCCTTTCGCCGGGGCTCCGGACGCGTATTCGCGAGCGCTTCGGCCCGCTCCCTCTGCTCGCCGGCGAACAGGTGCCGGGCCTCGATGGGAAGTGGCGGGACTTTCAACCGCTCCGCGTGCACATGTACCGCCGGATCCGCGCCTGGGTGACCGAAGCGTTCACCGATGTCCCGCTCTACCTGTGTATGGAGACACCGCCGGTGTGGGAGAAGGTGTTCGGAGAGACGCCGCCGCGCGAGCAGTTGCTCGGCGCGACGCTTGCCGCCCGCTAATCGTGACGCGCATTCCCGGCATTGGTATCTTCGACTCGGGCGTTGGCGGACTGACCGTCGTGCAGCGTTTGCTCGAGGTCGTGCCGGGCGAAGATCTGCTCTATCTCGGCGACACCGCGCGTCATCCATACGGAACGAAGTCGGCAGCGACCGTGGCCAGGTACGCCGAGGAGAATACCGCCTTCCTCATCGACAAGGGCGTCAAGCTCGTGGTCGTGGCGTGCAATAGCGCCTCGGCGGTCGCACTCGACGCCCTGCGGGCGCGTTTCGACGTACCGATCATCGGCGTCATCGAGCCCGGGGCACGGGCCGCGATCGGCGCGACCCGCAACCGGAAAGTCGGCGTCATCGGTACCGAGGCCACCATCGCGAGCGGTAGCTACACCCGTGCATTGCAGGCGTTGGATCCGACGCTCGAGATCTATACCCGCGCCTGTCCGTTGTTCGTGCCATTGGCTGAGGAGGGATGGGTCGCCAACGCGGTGGCGCACGAGGCGGCGGCGGTCTATCTCGCGAGTCTCCGCCAGAGTCGCATCGACAGCTTGATCCTCGGCTGCACGCACTATCCGTTGCTCGCCGAGACGATCGGTGCGGCGCTCGGTTCCGAGGTGCAGCTCGTCGATTCCGCTACCGAGACTGCCCGTGAGGTCGCGGCGACGCTTGCAGCGCAGGGAAATGCGCGCGCGGGAGCGACGGGATCCGCCTCGTTCTTCGTGACCGACGTCCCGGATCGCTTCGTCAGGATCGGAAGCCGTTTTCTGGGCAGCACGGTGGACTCGGCCGTGCGCATCGAGCGCTGACTATTCTCGCATCGAGGTTCCGGGACGGAACATTAGCCCTTGAAGGTGCTGGGGCCGGCGTCGCCGAAGGGCTCGTCGCGTTCGCGGACCGCTGCCTTGAAGCCGACATCGGCGGCGTGCTGCTGGAATGCGTAGCCTTCACGGGTGTGACGCGTGATCCCGTCGAAGACCGTCCCGAGGATCTGGGTCGGCTGGAGTCCGGCGGCGAGCACGGTCTGATTGACGAGGAGCTTCATCATCATCAGCTGATTGACGGGCATCTGCGCGATGCGGCCGAGCAGTACCTCGAAGCGGGCGTCGAGGTCGGCGGCCGGCGCGCACTCGGTGGCGAGACCCCAGTCCACGGCCTCGCGACCGTTCAGGCAGTCGCCCGTGAAGAGCAGCCGCTTCGCCTTCTCGATGCCGATGCGGAAGGCCCAGACCGAGGTCGTCGGCGATCCCCAGACACGCGCCGGCGGGTAGCCGATCTTCGCATCCTCGGCGATCACCAGCAGGTCGCTGCAGAGCGCCATGTCGGTCCCACCCGCGACACAGAAGCCCTGTACCTTGCACACGACGGGTTTGTTGGCGTGAAAGAGGCTCATGAAGCCGCGCACGTTTCGGGCCATCATCTGATAGTCGACCATGGGGTCCCAGGTCTCGCGCGGATCATGGTTGCGGGCGGTGACGCGAGGGTCGATCGCCGATCCCGGCGGGGCCGCCGCCTCGCCGAGCCCTGGGCGGTCGCTGTCGGTGAGCCGCTCGGCGCTGGCCACCAGATCGTAGCCGCCGCAGAAGCCCTTGCCGTTGCCGGCAAGCGCGATCACGTGGACGGCAGGGTCGAGATCGGCCTGCTCCACGCAGCTCGCGAGCTCGCGGGGCAGGTCGAGGGTGATGCCGTTACCCCGGGCCGGGCGGTTCAGGGTGATGCGCGCGATTCGGTCGGTGACCTCGTAGGTCATCGTTTTCAAGGTCTCGATAGCCATGCAGGTCGGCTAACACGGCCCCCCGGTGGGAGCCACCTTTGCGGCCCCTGCGCGGCTGCGTTATGACTGGAAGGATTCGATGCTGAAAAGTCTCGTCCGTAGGGTCATCGGGACCAAGAACGACCGCGACCTCAAGAAGATGCAGCCCATCGTGGCGAGCATCAATGAGTTCGAGCCGGCGATACAGGCGCTCTCGGATGACGAGCTGCGTGCCAAGACCGGTGCGTTCAAAGAGCAGCTCGACCAGGGGGCCACGCTCGACGATCTCTTGCCGGAGGCGTTCGCGGTCTGCCGCGAGGCCTCGGTACGTGTCCTCGGGATGCGTCACTTCGACGTCCAGTTGCTCGGTGGCCTGGTGCTCCACCGCGGCATCCTGGCCGAGATGAAGACGGGTGAAGGAAAGACGTTGGTGGCCACGCTTCCCGTCTATCTGAATGCGCTCGCGGGCGAGGGCGTGCACGTCATTACCGTCAACGACTACCTCGCCCGGCGTGACGCCGAGTGGATGGGGCGGCTCTACAACTTCCTCGGGTTGTCGATCGGCGTCATCCTTCATGGCCTGGACGATCACGAGCGGCAGGAGGCGTACAACGCCGACGTCACCTACGGTCAGAACAACGAGTTCGGCTTCGACTACCTGCGCGACAACATGAAGTTCGATCTTGCCGAGTACGTCCACCGCGTGAAGCCGGAGGAGGTAACGAACTTCAAGGGCCAACAAGTCACCAAGCTCTTCAACTACGCGATCGTCGATGAGGTCGATTCGATTCTCATCGACGAGGCGCGGACACCGCTCATCATCTCCGGCCCGGCGGAGGACTCGACCGAGAAGTACTACGTCGTCGATCGCGTCATTCCACGCTTGCAGAAGGAAGAGCACTTCACGGTCGACGAGAAGACCAAGAACGCCCTCCTGACCGAGGACGGGATCACGAAGGTGGAGGAGATCCTCGGCGTCTCGAATCTGTACGATCCAGCTGAGATCAGTACGCTCCATCATGTCAATCAGGCGCTCCGCGCGCATGCGCTCTACAAGCGCGACGTCGACTACGTCGTGAAGGATGGTGAGATCATCATCGTCGACGAGTTCACTGGTCGGATGATGCCCGGTCGACGATGGAGCGATGGGCTTCACCAGGCCGTCGAGGCGATGGAGAACGTCAAGATCGAGCGTGAGAACCAGACGCTCGCGACGGTGACGTTCCAGAACTATTTCCGCATGTACAAGAAGCTCGCGGGCATGACCGGTACCGCTGATACCGAGGCTGCCGAGTTCGCACAGATCTACGGGCTGGACGTCAAGGTCATGCCGACCCACAAGCCCATGGTGCGTGAGGATTTGCCCGACGTCGTCTACAAGACCGAGCGCGAGAAGTTCGAAGCGGTCGCCGACGACATTGCCGAGCGCCACGCCCGCGGCCAACCGATTCTCGTCGGTACCATCTCGATCGAGAAGTCGGAGCACGTCGGCCGGCTTTTGAAGAAACGTGGCATCAAACACGATGTCCTGAACGCCAAGCAGCACGGGCGCGAAGCCGAGATCGTCGCGCAGGCGGGCAGCTCGGGCTCGCTCACGATTTCCACCAACATGGCAGGTCGCGGCACCGATATCGTCCTCGGCGGAAACGCCGAGACCCTGGCCGCGAACGAGACGGGCACCCGCGATCCCAACGATCCTGCGTTCCAGGCTGCGCTCGAGAAGCACAAGGTGAAGTGCGCAGCCGATCGTGAGAAGGTCCTGGAGGCCGGCGGACTCCACATCCTGGGGACCGAGCGCCACGAGAGTCGGCGCATCGACAACCAGCTGCGCGGCCGTTCGGGCCGTCAGGGTGATGCCGGGACCTCGCGATTCTACATGTCGCTCGAGGACGATCTGTTGCGCATCTTCGGCGCCGAACGCGTGCAGAAAATCATGGAGCGTCTCGGGATGGAGGAAGGCGAGCCCATCGAGCACCGGTGGATCAACGCCGCCATCGAGAACGCGCAGAAGAAAGTCGAGGGGCACAACTTCGATATCCGCAAGCACCTCCTCGAGTACGATGACGTCATGAACAAGCAGCGCGAGGTCATCTATGCGCGGCGTCGCTCGGTGCTGGCAGAGGCCGATCTCAAGGAGGAAGTGCTCGAGGCTGCGGAGGATCTCGCCGAGCAGCTGACGCCCCAGGTGATCACCAAGGACATTCATCCGTCCGAGTGGGATTGGAAGGCGCTCGACGATCTGATCTTCAAGCAGTTCAACTGTCGCCTGAATCTTTCCGAGGACGAGCGAGCTGGGCTGACGCCCGAAGGGGTGCAGGATCTTCTCGTCGAGCGCGTGAAGGCGCTCTACGAAGAGCGAGAAGAAAAGTTCACGCCGCCCATGACGCGACGTCTCGAGAAGGAGATCATGCTGCGGACGATCGATGCCACCTGGAAGGACCATCTCCTTGCGATGGACCATCTGAAGGAAGGCATCGGTCTTCGTGGGTACGGACAGAAGAATCCTTTGAACGAGTACCAGCGCGAAGGGTTCGAGATGTTCCAGGAGATGATGGGGCGGCTCGATGTCGATATCGTGGAGCGGCTCTACACGGTGCAGCTCGCGCGTGAGGAAGATGTCGAGCGCCTCGAGCAGAAGCGCCGGGCGGCGCCGATGGTCATGAGCCACGGCGATGCGGGCGCCAACGCCAAGCCTGAGACCGTCCGCCGCGACCAGCCCAAGGTAGGGCGGAACGATCCGTGCGTGTGCGGTTCGGGCAAGAAGTACAAGAAGTGCCACGGCGCGAAAACGTAGCGGCGGGCGGACGTCGGGCGTGCCATGCGACGTGAGATCCGCGAGCACCCGCTTCGCGTTCCGGGGTTTCGATTTGCCGGCGTTGCCTGTGGCGTCAAGCCGAGCGGCCGCCGCGATCTGGCCCTGATCCATTCCGAGGTGCCCGCGGCCGTCGCCGGGGTCTTTACGCAGAATCGTGTGCGGGCGATTCCCGTGGACCTGGCCGCGCAGCACGTGCGGCGGGGGCGGGCGCAAGCGATTCTGATCAATAGCGGCAATGCCAATGCCTGCACGGGCGCGGCGGGCGAACGGGTGGCCCGCGCCGCATGTCGCCAGACCGCGATTGCGCTCGGCGTACCCGTGTCGGCCGTGCTGCCGTGCTCCACCGGAAAGATCGGCGTGCCACTTCCTGCGGTACCGATGGTACGCGGAATCGCCAAGGTCGTTCGGGGGCTGCGGGAAGATCGGTTGTGGCACGCCGCGCGTGCGATGATGACGACCGACGCGTTTCCGAAGGTGGCGTCACGCCGGATTCGGATCGGCGGTCGCCTGGTGACCGTTGCTGGGCTGGCCAAGGGCGCGGGCATGATCGCGCCCGATCTGGCGACGTTGATCGTGTGTCTGCTCACCGACGCGGCGGTGCCGGCGGCGGCGCTGCGCGGATTTCTCGCGGATGCCGTTGCCGAGTCGTTCAACGCGATCACGGTCGACGGCGATACGAGCACCAACGATACCGTGCTGGCATTGGCCAATGGGTGCGCTGGGAATAGCCCGCTCGCCCGCACCTCGGCCGATGGTCGCCGGTTCGGGGTTGCATTGTCGGCCGTGGCCCGGGAGTTGGCCGACTATGTCGTGGCCGACGGGGAGGGCGCCACCAAGCGCGTGCGGATTGCCGTCCGGGGTGCGAGGAGTGCCCGCGCGGCGCGTCAGGTGGCGCGAGCCATCGCGGGTTCGCTCCTGGTGAAGACCGCGCTGTACGGTGGCGATCCCAACTGGGGCCGCATCGTGTGCGCGGCCGGCTATGCCGGAGTGCCAGTGCGGCTCGAGCGCATGACGGTCCGCATCGGCAACGTGCCGGTGCTTCGCCGCGGGGCTCCGGTGCCCGGCGATGCCGAGCAGCGCGCCGCGCGCGTGATGCGGCAAGCCGCGTTTACCGTCGGCGTCGATCTCGGCAGTGGTGGCACCGGCGAAGCGGCGATGACGACCAGCGACCTCTCGCCAGCCTACGTACGCTTCAACTCGGCATATTCGACCTGACCAGTAGTGCTTGTTTGCCGATCGTGCGGCAGCTTCGCTAGAATTCGGCCATGCTGAACAATGGCCGATGGGCATTGATCTTCGCGATCGGGGCGGCAGGCAATCTGAGCATCGGACTGTGGATGCTGATCGACCCCGCTGGGTGGTACCACGCGTTTCCGGGCGTCCCGGGCTCGGGACCACTGAACGAACACTTCGTGCGCGACATCGGCGCCACGTTCTCGACCCTCGGGGTGGCCTTGGCCTGGGGAGCACGCCGGCCGGCATTTCGCTTTCCGCTGCTCGCCGTTGTGACGCTCTTCAACACTGCGCACGCGTTGATCCACGTGCTCGATACCGTGCGCGGGCTGTTCCCTCCCGGCCAATGGGCGATCGATGCCGGGCCGATCTATGGGACGACCGTGTTTCTGATCGTGCTGCTCGGGCTTCTCGTGCGCGCCGAGGGGGAGCCCGGATGAGGTCGGTGGTCGCGTGGACGCTTGCGACCATTCTGGGGCTCGCCTTGGCGAGCCTGCCCTTCCTGCATTTCAGCGCCGGCCACGCACCGCACGCCCACTGATCGCCCGTTGTTCTTCTAGGCGGCGTCGCTGTGGCGGTCGATCTTGGGTGGGCTGGGCGCACCAGGTCGTACTGCGGATCGTGCTCGGCTCTGTAGGTTGGCGAGCGCCAGGAAGCTCCGTGCCGCTGTTGGCACGAGCCGTGGGCGAAGCAGGCGCGGGTCGTACGCCGCGAAGCGGCGCTCGTTCTCCTCGAGGCAACGGGCGACGAAGGCGGTGAGTGAGAAGTCACCCGCGATCGCACTTGCGCCACTGGCTGTGAAGCCGTCTTTCGAGGTTCCGCTGACGCCGCCCGCGACGTTCCCGGCCGAGCGGGCTCGATCGTAGGCGGCGCCGATGAAGGCGCCGACGCAGCGGGCCATGTACAGCGGGCGCAGGGGTACGGGTTGCAGGCGCCGTTTGTAGGCGATCCAGTTGACGAGAAAGAGGATGTGCCGCACCTCCTCGTGCACGATCGGCTCGAGCAGGGTGAGCAGCGGACGTGGAAGAAACTCGAGATCCTCGGCCATTGCGAAGAGCCCAAAGGCGAAGAACGAGTCGATGCATTCTCCGTAGCCCGTGCGGATGAACGCCGCGTGGAGATTCGCCGGTAGCGGCTGCTCCGGTCCCGGATCGACCTCGATGCCGTAGCGGGTGATCAGCGCGTCGAGTAGTGCGGCGTGGCGGGTCTCTTCGAGGCCCTGAAGTGCGACCGCGTCACGGAGGAGGGCTGGCGATTCCTGTGCCGCGTAGGCGGTGACCTTGGCGCCCGTCCGCCGCTCGGTGCGGACGGCCTCGTCCCAGAAGGGAAGCGCCCGCAGCTTGGCGACATCGTCCTCGTCGAGCTCCGGCCATGGCAATGCTTTGGGGTCGAACTCGAGGTGGGAATCGATGAACTCACGACACAGCAGCGTGAGATGTTCTTCGGATCCGATCCGCATGTCCCGCGGTTCTGGCGCCTTCAGGGCGGCGGGTCAAGTTCGGACAACTACGCCTTGAGCTTCGCCATCAGGAGCTTGTTCACCAGGGGAGGGTTGGCTTTGCCCCCGGTGGCCTTCATGACCTGGCCGACGAAGAACCCCTGGAGTTTTTCTTTGCCGCCACGGAACTCCGCAACCTTGTCCGGATTGGCGGCGAGCACGTCGTCGATGACGGCCTGGATCGCGCCCTCGTCGGACATCTGGACGAGGCCCTTGCGCTCGACGATGGCGCGCGGCGATTCCTCGCTCGTCAGCATCTCCTCGAAGACGGTCTTGGCGATCTTCCCGCTGATAGTGCCGTCGTCGATGAGCGCGATCAGGGCAGCGAGGGTGGTGGCGGGGACCGGCCAGGCGGTGATGGTCGGTGCGTCGTCGAGTTTGCGTTCGTGGATCAGGCGAATGATGTCGCCCATGATCCAATTGCTCGCGGCTTTGGCGTTGTCGTGTGCGGCGACGACCGCTTCGAAGTATTCGGCCAGGTCGCGGCGGGCGGTCAGGACCTCTGCGTCGTACGCGGGCAGGCCGAACGCCGACACGAATCGTTCACGGCGAGCGTCGGGCAGCTCGGGTAGCTCGCGCCGGACCTGCTCGACGAAGTCGTCCGACAGGATGATGGGTGGCAGATCGGGGTCGGGGAAGTACCGGTAGTCGTGCGCGGACTCTTTACTGCGCATCGAGCGGGTTTCTTCGCGGTCGGCGTCCCACAGGCGCGTCTCCTGCACGAGCTGGCCGCCCTCATCGAGGGTGTCGGTCTGACGCTCGAGCTCGAACGCGATCGCCTTCTCGACGGCCCGAAACGAGTTCATGTTCTTGACCTCGACCTTGACGCCGAGCTCGGTCGCGCCGCGCAGGCGGACCGACACGTTGGCGTCGCAGCGGAAGCTCCCTTCCTCCATGTTGCCGTCGCAAATCCCGAGATACTGGACCAGCGTGCGGAGCTTCCGGAGGTACGCGCCGGCTTCGGCGGGCGAGGACATCTCGGGCTCGCTCACGATCTCGAGCAGCGGGACGCCCGAGCGATTGAAGTCGACGAGACTCGAATCGCCGTGCGCGTCGTGGATGTTCTTGCCGGTGTCCTCTTCCATGTGAATGCGCGTCAGATGCACCCGCTTGGTCGCCTCGTCGACGCGGATGTCGAGGTAGCCGCCTTCACAGATCGGCAGCTCGAACTGACTGATCTGATACCCCTTGCAGAGATCCGGATAGAAATAGTTCTTGCGTGCCCAGCGATTGCGGCGGGCGATGCGGCAGTCGATCGCCAGGCCGGCGCGTACGGCAAACTCGACCACGCGGCGGTTCAGGACGGGAAGGACACCCGGCATGCCGAGACACACCGGACACGTGTTGTCGTTGGGGGGAGCGCCGAACGCGGCCGAGCAGCCGCAGAAAATCTTCGAGGCGGTGAGCATCTCGGCGTGGACTTCGAGCCCGATGACGCCCTCATAGCGACCGAGATCGGGATTCACGCCGGGGCTCCTGCAGGCTCTGGGGGCCGGTCCCGATGCCAGGTGGTCGCTTGCTCGAAGGCGCGGGCCGCGCGCAGGACGAGTTCTTCTCCGAACGGAGGGCCGATCAGCTGAAGTCCGATCGGCATGCCTGCCTCGTCGCGACCACACGGCACGACAATGGCCGGGAGACCCGCGAGGCTTGCCGGGTTCGTAAATACATCGACCAGATACATCGCCAGGGGATCGGAGGTCTTCTCCGCAAGGTGAAACGCGGTCGTGGGTGCGACCGGAGTCGCGAGGACGTCGACGTCGGCGAATACGCGATCGAAGTCCTGGCGGATGAGCGTCCGGACCTTCTGCGCTTTCAAATAGTACGCGTCGTAGTAGCCGGCCGAGAGCGCGTAGGTCCCCAGCATGATGCGTCGCTTCACTTCGGGGCCAAACCCGAGCGCGCGCGTGTTCCGGTACAAACTGGCGAGTCCGTCGTCGGCCGGTTGTCGCGCGCCGTAGCGGATGCCGTCGTAGCGTCCGAGGTTCGAGCTCGCCTCGGCGGTCGCGAGAATGTAGTAGCAGGCCACGGCGTACGCCGTGTGCGGCAGCGAGACCTCGCTGGTCGTTGCGCCGAGGCCGCCGAGAGTGCCGAGGGCGTCACGGACCGCGCCCTCTACGGCGGGCTGCATGCCCTCGATGAAGTACTCGTTCGGAACACCGATCCGGAGGCCCGCGGCGTCGGTGCCGAGCGCTGCCTGATAGTCGGGCACCGGGCGATCGACCGACGTCGAGTCGCGGGGGTCGTGCCCGGCGATGACGCCCAGTACGCGGGCGCAGTCCTCGACCGTGCGTCCGAACGGGCCCACCTGATCGAGTGACGAGGCGTAGGCGATGACGCCATAGCGGCTGACCCGTCCGTAGGTCGGTTTCATGCCGACGACGCCGCAATAGGACGCGGGCAGGCGGATGGATCCACCGGTATCGGTGCCGAGGCTTCCGTACGCCTGCCGACCCGCGATGGCGGTTGCCGAGCCACCCGACGAGCCGCCGGGAACGCGCGTGGGATCCCAGGGGTTGCGCGCCGGGCCATAGGCGGAGTTTTCGTTCGACGATCCCATCGCGAACTCGTCGCAATTCGCCTTGCCGATGATGACGGCTCCGGCATTCTTGAGACGCGTGGTCACCGTGGCGTCGTAGGGAGGGACGAAGTCCTCGAGCAGCTTCGAGGCGGCGGTCGTCCGAATGCCCGCGGTGGCGATGACGTCTTTGACGGCGATCGGGATGCCGGCGAGGGCACCGGTCGCGGCGCCGGATTTCAGTTGCGCATCGACGGCCCGCGCGGTGGCACGCGCTTCGTCGGCGCTCACCGTGATGAACGAGTGCAACGTCTCATCCGTTGCCGCGATGCGCGCGAGCGCGGCTTCGGTGAGGGCCTCCGAGGAGACGCTGCCGTCCCGCAGGCGCGCGCTGGCCTCGGCGAGGGTGAGATCGTGAAGTGGGGTGGTCACGCGCTGATCAATCCGACGATCAATCGATGATCTTGGGGACGCGGAAGTGGTTGCCGTCACGCGCGGGCGCGTTGGCGAGGAGGGCCTCGGTGTTGGCGTCGTTCGTAACCTCGTCGGCGCGCCACGGGGTGTCGAGGTCGATGATATGCGCAGTCGGTTCGACGTTGGTCGTATCGAGCGTGTTCAGGGTCTCCATGTAGGTCAGGATCGCATCGAGGGTTGCGACCATGCTCGCTTCTTCCTCTGATGTGAGGTCCAGGCGCGCGAGGTGTGCCACCTTGCGGATATCGTCGGGGCCGATCTTCACGCCGCGGAGTCTAGCAATTGCCGCCTGCGCCTGCCACCAAGGGGGCGCGTCGTTGTTGGCCGGCCTGGCGACGCCGGGTGACACCGCACGGGGTGGCTGGTACACCAGCGGGCACTATGGCGAACGCGGGCGTGCAGACGATCATCGAGATGCTGGGGGCAGGCACCTTGTCGGAGACCCTGACCATCCAGCAGATGCGGGCGAACTTCAACGAACTGACCGCGGCGGCTCCACCGCCCGAAGGGGCGCGCCTCGAGGCGATCGATGCCGGGGGCGTCCCCGCTGAATGGGTGCGGCCGGACGAGACGCGGCCCGACCACGTCGTGCTCTATCTGCACGGGGGTGGCTACGTACTCGGGGGGCCGTCCACGCATCGGCTGCTCGTCGCGCGCCTGGCGCGTGCCTGTGATGGGCAAGGGCTCACGGTCGACTATCGGCTCGGACCCGAGCACCCGTATCCGGCAGCACTCGACGATGCCGTGTCGGCGTATCGGTGGCTCCTGGAGACGGGTGTGGCCCCGGCCAAGATCGTCATCGCCGGGGACTCGGCCGGCGGGGGGCTCACGGCGGCGACGCTGGTCGCACTCCGCGATGCCGGTGTCACGCTGCCGGCGGCCGCGGTCTGTATTTCGCCATGGACGGATCTGACCCTCACCGCACCCTCGATGACCAGCAAGGCCGCGAGTGATCCGATGGTCAGCCGTGAGACGCTGGCCCCGATGGCGGAGGCGTATCTCGGCGGGACCGACCCGGCGACGCCACTCGTCAGTCCGGTGTTCGCCGAGCTCGCGGGTCTTCCCCCCTTGCTCATCCACGTGGGCGGACGAGAAGTGCTGCTCGACGATGCGACCCGGCTTGCCGAACGCGCGCGCGCCGCGGGCGTCGAAGTGACGCTCGAGCAGTGGGACGAGATGATCCACGTGTGGCACGCTTTTTCCCCCATCATTACCGAAGCCGACGATGCGGTTGCCAAGATCGGCACGTTCGTACGCGGACACTGGAGCTGAGCCATGGGACGTCTGGATAACAAGGTTGCACTGGTCACGGGCGCCGCGTCGGGCATCGGTGCGGCGTGTGTCGAGCGGTTCGCGCGCGAGGGAGCGCGCGTCGCGGGGTTCGACGTCAGCGAGGAGCCCGGCAATTGGGCGACGCTGGTCGCGGAGGCGCCCGACGCGATGTATCGCCCCGGTGACGTCCGGGACGAGCCGGGTGTGCAGGCGACCGTGCGCGCAGTCGAGGAGCGCTTCGGGCGTATCGACATCCTCGTGAACGCGGCCGGTGTTGGCGGTGGTGGACCGGTGCACATGCTGCCGAGCGAAGAGTGGGACCGCGTCGTCGACATCAATCTCAAGGGCACGTACCTGATGTGCAAGTACGCCGTCGAAGGAATGGTGGAGCGTCGTACCGGCAACATCGTCAACATCGCGAGTATCGAAGGCCTCGAGGGGACGGAAGGCGGGAGCGCCTACAACGCATCGAAGGGTGGCGTGGTCATCCTGACCAAGAACATGGCCATCGATTACGCGCGTCGTGGCATTCGGGTGAACTGCGTGTGCCCGGGATTCATCGATACGCCCTTGTTGCGGGCGGTGTTCGACCAGAACGATCTTGCCCCCGTGCGTGAGCGCATCGTGAATGCACACCAGCTCGGACGGTTCGGGCGCTCCGAAGAGGTCGCATCGGCGGTGTTGTTTCTCGCCTCGGACGACGCGTCCTTCGTGGTCGGGCATTCGCTGGTGGTGGACGGCGGGATGACGGCTGGGCACCGCTTCGGCATCAGTGAGATGTTGGGGCTGGGGTAGGCCCCCTGCGAAAGGCGGACGGAGGAGCCTGACGCCCCGCCGGCCTTGCCGCCCGTGGGGTCACTCGTAGTGCTGGCCCCGGTGATGCCGGGTGATCACGATGGGTGCGTGACGCAGGAGCGGCAGCGTTGGGGGGCGATCGGGGAGGCTCTCGCGGCGGCGTTCCTGGAGGCTCGCGGGCATGTCGTCGTGGCGCGCAACTATCGCTGCCCACGCGGAGAGATCGATCTGGTAACCCGGGACGGTCGGGTGCTCGTGTTCTGTGAAGTGCGGACGCGGCGCAGCGCCGTCGCGGGCCCTGCGCTCGAGTCGGTGACGCGCCTGAAGCAGGTGCGGATTCTCCGGGTTGCGCGGCACTACCTCGCCGAACATCCGGGTCGGGCGATGACGCTCAGGTTCGACGTGGTCGGAATCGACATGCGCGGGCCGACGGTCCGGGTTGCGCACGTGGTCGATGCCTTCCGCGCCGACTAGGGTCCTCAGGCGTCGAATCAATTGATGCCTCCGAGGACGCGTGCTACGAGGCGGCGATGCTCGACATCAAGCTGATCCGCGAGCAGCCCGATCTGGTCAAGGCGAGCCTGACGAATGTCGGCGTGGACGTCGCCGAGATCGATGGGCTCCTCGCGCTGGACGCGGAGCGTCGGGCGGCGATTCAGAAGGTGGAGTCGCTCAAGGCCGAGCGGGGTAAAGCCTCGAAGCGCATCGGCGCGCTGAAAGATCCCCAGGAGCGCCAGGCCGCGATCGCTGCACAGCAAGGCGTTGGCGACGCGATCGCGGCGGCCGAGGCGTCGCTGACCGAGCTCGAGACACGCTTCGAGGAGTGCATGCTCGAGATCCCGAACATGCCTCATCCCGATGTGCCCGTCGGACCGGACGAAGACGCGAACGTCGTCGTGCGTACGGTCGGCGCCCCGCGCGAGTACGACTTTGCGCCGAAGCCACACTGGGAACTCGGGGAGGCCCTCGGCATCATCGACTTCGAGCGTGGCGCCAAGATCTCCGGGTCGCGCTTCTACGTACTACGCGGGGACGGCGCGCGGCTCCAGCGCGCGCTGATCAGCTGGATGCTCGACCTCCATACACGGGAGCACGATTACACCGAGGTCTATCCGCCCGTCATGGTGCGGCGCGAGTGCTTGGTGGGAACCGGCAATCTGCCGAAGTTCGGTGACAATCTGTATCACGACGCCGAGGACGACTACTGGTTCATTCCCACGGCCGAGGTGCCCGTCACCAACATGTACCGGGACGAGATCCTCGAGCCGGGCGCCTTACCCGTACGGCACGTGGCGTACACGCCATGCTTCCGACGCGAGAAGATGTCCGCAGGGCGTGACGTTCGGGGGATCAAGCGCGGCCACCAGTTCGACAAGGTCGAGATGGTGAAGTTCGTCGAGCCCTCGACTTCGGATGCCGAGCTGCTCGACCTGCTCGACGATGCCGAGGACGTCTGTCGTCGTCTCGGCATTCCGCATCGCGTCGTACAGATGTGCACCGGTGATCTCAGCTTCGTCTCGGCGATGAAGTACGATGTGGAGTTGTGGGCACCCGGGTGTGGTGAATGGCTCGAGGTCAGCTCGTGCTCGAACTTTCGCGACTTTCAGGCGCGGCGTGCCAACATCCGGCATCGCGCCGCGGTGGGCGAACGACCGGCCTTCGTGCACACCATGAACGGCTCCGGATTGGCGTTGCCGCGTGTGGTGATCGGCGTGCTCGAGACGTTTCAGCAGGCCGACGGAACGGTGGCAATTCCAGACGTGCTGCAGCCGTACTTCGGCGGGCAGACGGTCCTCGCGCCACCGCGCTGAGCGGTCTACTTGCCGAGGTCGGCGGCGGGGAGGTCGAGCAGTGCGAGAGCACGTCTCAGCACCCGACGCTCACTTGGAAACGTCAGGCGTGTCAGGGCCTCGGTGGGCGTGCACCACGCGGCATCATCGACTTCGCCATCGTGGTCGCTGGTGTTCCCGCTCACGTAAGTGAGCAGGAAGAGATGGACCATCTTGTGGTGACGGACGGGCTCGCCGTTCTCTGTCCACGTATACCAGAGTTCGAGCGTATCGAGCGGTGGTCCGAGCGTTGCCTCGAGGCCGGTCTCTTCGGCGACTTCACGGACCGCGGTCTCGCCCAGCGACTCGCCGCGTTCCTGGCGCCCCTTGGGCAACTGCCAGCGCGTGCCGCCGCGGGTCGAGATGAGGCACACCTCGATACCGGTCTCGCTCATACGATGGACGATCCCGCCGGCCGACACCTCGAAGACCGTGCGCAGTCCCGTGGCCCCATGCCGGCGTTGTGGCGCGGTCTGCCGATTCGAGCCCTGCTTCTGAGGCGCCATCGCGAGTATTCAACCATAGTCGCGCGGGCCGGACCAAGGGTGCACTGAATCGGCGCAGGAGTACGTGGAATTGCGCGGGTTTCCGGCAGCGTCGCCGTGCGTCCCCTCGACGCAGAAAATTTGACCTGGGGTGCCGACTGGCACTAGAGTTCTCGTGGTTCCAAGCCCTGGAGGTGTGCCGTGAAATCATCCTCTCAGGTGCGTGTCGCCGTCGCAGTCGCGTCCGAGGAAACGCGAAAGCTCCCCGGGGAATGTCCGGGGTGCGGGCAGCGCATCGATCCCGTCAACCGCCGCTGTCCCCGATGCCGTCTCTGGCTGCTACCGCTCCGGGCGCAAGCTCCGCGTGGCGTCGGGGTGACGCGCGCCGCGGCCATCACCGCGCTTGCTCTCACGAGCGCACTCGTCGGGCTCGTCCTCTACGTGCTGCTTTCGAACGAGCCGCCCAACGTCGTCCTGCCGGCCGCCGACATCGCCATCCTGGATTGATGGGCTAGATCACAAAGGGGGATTCCCTCCCCCTTCTCCACGCGGCACAGCCGCGTGGAGGCGTCATCCCCCGGTTCGCTGGTCGCTCGGCCGGGCGCTGCGCGCCCGGAGGTCGCGGATTTGTTATTCCAGGACGACCTGTGCGTTCGAGATGACGACGGTGTCGTTCGGGGTGGTCTTGGCGCGTAGCGTGATCTTGCCGTCGCCGGTGTCCCACATCTCGGTGACGATGGTCTCTCCCGGCATGACGGGGCGAACGAAGCGAACGCGGATGGCCTTGAAGCGCGTCGGATCGTTGTCCGCGAACGCTTGAATCGTCGCGCGGGCAACGTTGGCGAACGTGCAGAGGCCGTGCAGGATCGGTCGGTCGAAGCCGCCGAGTGCCGCGAAGCTCGGGTCGGCGTGCAGGGGGTTCTTGTCGCCGGACAGGCGGTATAGGAGCGCCTGATGGGCCACCGTCGGGGTTTCGACCACGGCATCGGGAGCGCGATCAGGAGGTTGATGGCTGGCGGGCGGTCCAGCCTCGCCCCCGAAGCCGCCCTCACCGCGAAGAAAGATGCCATACTCGTTCCGGAACAGCGGTGCTCCATCGGTCGTGGTCGTGGTTACCTCGATGACCAGAAGCGCACCCTTGCCCTTGTCGTAGACTGCTTTGATCGAGCCTTCGCTGCGGACCGTTGCGCTCGTCGGAATCGGGCGCGCCAGGATTTCCAGATACTGCTCGCCATGGAGCAGCATCATGGGATTGAACGAGAGGCCGTCGACGCTCATCAAGTTCATGAGGGCGGCGAAACTCGGAACGACGCCAAAGGTCGGGAGCGCCTTCAGGTTCTCGTCCTCGTAGGTGTACTGCAACACTCCGGGCGTGGTCGGATCGGCGTCGATGCCGATGCCGGCGCCGAGCGCATAGAGCATGAGGCGGTCCTGGTCCCAGGAAAAGTCCATGGGTGGAAGTTTGGCTCCGAGTACCTTGTCGAGTTCGATGGGCATGCGTGTTCGACCTCCGTTGGAATCCGGCGCGTATAGGCAAGGTCTTCGGATCTGTAAAGGCTCGGCCCTGGGCGGCACCGGGCGCCATATCGCGTCACTGGCGTTACCAGGATGCCGGCCGCGGGCCCCGGGGGAGGGCGACCGGTCGCGCTTCCGCATTGCGCGTCGACCGATCGCGGTCGCGCAGGGATGCGACCATCCTGACAGCCCTCCATCCTGCGCGGCTGCCAGACGGCCGTATCGGCGCGTTTCCAAGCCGGTTTCTCGGCGGTTGCAACGGATGTCACGGTGGTGATCCGTGCACGCTCGAGCCACGGACCACGTGCTCGTATGCGGTCTGCCGTATGGTCGCGCAGGGCCGAGCGCTGGCAGGCTTCTTGCGTTCCAGACCGGCGTGACCGAGCCTGCAAGAATCGCGTACGAGCCGTCAGGCTCGAGTTGCGAGGCAGTCGTACGTCGCCATCTCCCGCTGGTCCGCGACGTGGCGCACAACATCGCATGTCGGCAGCCGCCGCGCGTCGAGTTCGATGAGTTGGTCAGTTGGGGCATGGAGGGTCTCCTCGACGCGTATCAACGCTACCGGCCTGACAAGCACGCCTCGTTTCGCACCTACGCCCGCTTTCGCGTGCGGGGCATGATCCTCGACAATCTTCGTGAGCAGGATTGGCTCTCGCGTACGGCGCGCAAGAAGGCGGTGTTGCTGGAGCGGACCCGGACGCGTCTCGAGGGGCTCCTTGCCCGCGCGCCGCGCGAGGACGAGATCGCGCAGGCGTTGCACATCGACATCAACGCCCTGCGGACGATGGCGCGGCAGACCGAGTTCGGGACGATCTCCTTCGAGGATCTCAGCCCCGCGGAGCACGGGCGGAGCGAGGTCGACCAGCATATGCCGGATCGCGACAGCGATCCGCTCCAGGCGGTCCTCGGGTACGAACGTGCGTGTCTGGTGGCCGAGGCGCTGCGACGGCTTCCCGCCAAAGAGTTCACTGCGCTCGACGCGTACTACCGGCGCGATCTGACGATGCGCGAAGTCGCGGACGAGATCGGGATCAGCGAGTCGCGCGTTTCGCAGCTGCACTCGCAGGCCATCGAACGCCTACGGTCCCTGCTGCGACCTGGCCTCGCCGCCGCCGAGTAGCGCGCGCTACCGGTCGTGGCTGCGAGTTCGGGTCGCGACCCAGGAGGCTCCGGGCCCGCCGAACGCGACGCGTCCGGCCGAGCCCGAGAAGCCTGATTCCTCAGGGGAGAAATCCCATGTCGAAGTTCTCGGCCGTCCACCACTCGGCCGGGTCGCCGGTGTCGAGCGGCAGCACGTCGGTGACGATCTGTCCGTGCGGCATGTTCAACCAGTGCTTGAGGATCGTCCCGTAGACGTCGCGGAAGTCGGTCGAGCGGAACGCGTCCGCCCCGTCTTGTGAGTACACTGTGTTGCCCGATCGATCGAGCGCGCTCTCCTCGATGTTGGGGTGGTTGCCGTAGGTGCCGCCCACCACGTTCCCGCCGATGACGAACATCGGACCCTGCGAGCCATGGTCGGTGCCGTTGTCGTTCTGGGGGATCCGGCGTCCGAACTCGCTGAAGAGCATGACGCATACTTTGTCGATGGCGCCCATGTCGGCCAGGTCGTCATAGAAGAGCTTCAGGGCGCGACCGACCTCCTGGTGCAGGTTGAAGTGACTACCGTCCGGGTCGGCACCTCCCTGGTCGGAGTGTGTGTCGTAGCCGCCGTTCCGCACCTGAAAGAAGCGCGCGTTGACGTTGGGTACGCCGCTCTCGACGCCGTAGATGATCTTGGCGATCTCGCGGAGATCGTTCGACGTGCTGCTGTTGTTGTCGCTGTAGGCTTGATCCCAGGTTGGGCGGTCCAGTTGATAGGTATCGTGGAGCGCCGGGTAGGCCTCGGTGCTGAGCAGCGTGGCCGTGCCGGCGTTCCCGATGTGCGTGAGGACGCTCGGCTGGCCGCCCGCGCGGGCGGCCTCGTGCAAATCGTTGAAGGTCGCACGCTTCAGATCGATGTCCGAACGGAAGCTGGTGTCGTAGGGGAAACGGAAGTCGCGTACCCGCCGCACCGTGAGCACACTGGTGGCACTCTGGACGAACTCGCCCGGCACGCCGTTGGAGATGCCGGCCGCGGGAATGTCCGTGCCTACATAATTTGCTGCCAGGTACCGACCCATCCAACCCGTCGAGGACGTGCCGCCCGGCGACGCCGTGCGCCAGGCTCGTCGCGAGTCGTCATGTGAGAGGCTGAAGTCGGGATAGCCGCATCCCTGGACGACCGCCACTTTGCCGAGATCGTAGAGCGTCTTCAGGTCGGAGAGGCCGGGGTGCAGGCCGAGTTGTGCGCCCGTGCCCGGGTCAGCGCCGATCGCTTGAGGACTCAGGACCCCCGGCGCGAGATTGATCCCGCCGACGCCGGTGTTGCGCCACCCATCGTAGGCCGTGCGCAGGAGTCCGCCGCCGTCGTCGATCGGCGATACGGTGTTCAAGCCGTCGTTCCCGCCGTCGAGGAACAGCACTACGAAGTAGCGATCGCCAATCGTGTCGGCGAAGGCCTGCTGCATCCAGCCGTTGCCCAGCAGCGACGGTGCGAGGAGTCCGCCTGCGGCCGCCGTGCTCGAGCGCTTGAGAAACTGTCGTCGTGTGATTGCCATGCGTCGATCCTCCCTCTGTCTGTGCTAGTGCAGCTGATAGGCCGGCGTCTGCAGCGCCAGTGCGAACAGTCCGTGCAGGCGTTCGTCGTGCGTGTCGTCGTCCTTGAGGTCGATGGACGTGAGCGTGCCGCCGTCGGTCAGGTAGTCGGTCAGCAACGCGCGCTCTGCCCCGCTCAGTTGATCGCTCAGGCCGAGGACCTCGAGGACGGCATCGACGATGGCGTCCGGTTCGGTGAGCCTGAGGCTGAGGACCTTCTTTGGAAGGAAGGTGTTCCGTCCCCTTCCACGCGCCGCGCCGATATCGCGGGCGAAGACGAAGCGCGCGAGGAGGGTCGCACTGCTCAGCCATGCGACTTCCCAGTCCCAGCCGAAGACGCTCGGAGGGTTCATGAGCTCCTGCCCCATCTCCTCGAGATGCGAGCGGATGCGCGAGCGGCCGCCGCCCTCGATGCGCAGCCCGCGTTCCCGGTCGACTTTGAGCTTCATACCGAGCGCACGCACGGTGCCGATCACCAGATCGATCGGCCACTTGACCGACTTGATGGTGGAGGGGTTGAACGGCGCCGCTTCGGCGGTGACGTAGAAGGCATCGTGGGTGAAGATCGCCCGCAGCAATGCCTGAATGTTCCAGTTGGTGTCGAAGTTCGACGTGGCCACGACCTCGTCGACGACCGCGAGGGAGGGCTCCGGGTGCGCGAAGTACTCGAGCAACCGGTACGCCGTCCGGCGCGCGATCGTATTCATGCCCTCGCTGTCGCGGTGTGCGAACAGAATGTCGACGACGGTATCGATCTCGTCGGGGCCCTCACCGTTGGCGTCGAAGGCGGCCCCGCCGGCGCCGAAACCCCCGGTCGAGGTGAAGATCGTCTTCGGGCCGCGCTCGGGGAAGTCCGCCGAGAAGTCGTGGCGGCCCTCGTCGAAGTAGGCCTCGGAGCGTTCGTAGATGCGCTCGTCGCGCCGCTCGGGGGCCGAGTACCGCCAGCCCGTGAAGGCCCGTGCGATCTGGACGATGTCGTCCTGCGTGTAGTTCGGCTGGCCGAGCAGGTCCTTCACGCCGAGCGTGAACAGCTCGCACAGCTCGCGCGGGTAGTTCTCGTTCGGGTTCTCTTTGCGGTTCCGGACCGTATCGAGGAACTCCATCATCGCTGGATTGCGGTTCATCGCCAGGACGAACTCCTTGAAGTTCCCCTTGGCGAAGGCATGCAGCAGCTGGTTCTGCTGTGTCATGAGGCCGGTCCGTCCGACGACGTCGATCCCGGTCGAGAAGTGATCGTGCCAGAACAGGACGAGTTTCTCGGGGAGGACCGCCTTCGTCTTCGACAGATGGACCAGCCACGCGTCTTGCGCGTCGCTGAAGCTGTCGCCCTTGAAGCGCGGACTCTTCGGCCTGGCGCGGAGGAGCTTATCGACGAGCGCCCCGCGAGACTTGCGGTTGCGCGCGGCGGTGCGTCGGTCGCGCTTCGAGAGTCCGAATCCGGTTCGCTTCAATAGATGGCGCGTATCCGCCGGGGTCAGTTGGCTGTTTGCATCTCCCATGTCCTCTTTCCTCCTCCTGTAGAGCGCTAGTCTGTTCCGGGGACCCAACCGTCGTTCGGGGCGCCTGCGGCAATCCAGAGCGTGATGACGTCGATCAACGTGCGATCGAGCGCCCGTCCGCTGAGCGGCATGCGCGAGCCGAATCCCGAGGGAAGGTCCCCCGTGATCTTGTGCAGCAGATAGCTGCGGGTGAGATCGCCCGTGTCCGGGGCGGTCACCGCGATGCGCTGCCATCCTGCATTTCCGGCAGCAACGTTGGTCGGTGCGATGCCGACGAGATTCGTATGCGACGCGCCGGTCTCGAGGAGGAGCTCGCCCGCAACCGCCTCGGAATCGTGGCACGCGCTGACGGCGCAGCTTTGATTGAAGACCTGGCGTTGCACTCGATCGAAGGTGGACGAGAAGAACTGACGCGGGCTGCAGCCGCTCGGTGACGGCAGGCAGGTCAGTTTGAGGTCGTCCCGATCGACCTTGACGCGCCGCTCGTCGATCAGGGTCGAGACGGCCCGCAGGCGCAGGCGCTTCTTCCCCTTCTTGCAGCGATTCCGTCGGAAAGGTCCACGGACCTGGACCTGGATGGTGGCCGGGAGCCCACACTGGTTCAGGGTCGTGCTCGGGAAGTTCAGGTCGGCGTCGATGCGCGCTTGCAGGGCCTGGAAGTCCGGGTCGAAGTCGGGATCGCCGTTGTCTTCGGCGTGCTCGACGGTGAGAGACTCGACTCCGGTGAGAGTGCAGCGGTCGATGAGCGTGCTGTTGATGCAGACCGCCACCGGGAAGCTGCACTGGCCGTTCACCAGGCCGTCAGCGTCGCACGAGTCTCCGTCGGCACAACGGACGTGACGCGGCCGTCGTGTGGGGCGGTTGGCGGGTGCGTCGAGGACCGCGAGGCAGTCCGACTTGCGACTGCCGCCGCCGCCGACGATACGCGCCTCGACTCCCGGACTCCATGCGATGGCAAGCAACCCGGCGAGGAGCGCGAGCACTCGTTTCGACGGTCTGCGGAACGGGAGTCGCGTGCCGCGGGTCGACGATTTCGTGACGCCCGCTACCGCGCCGCCGCTTGGTTGCGTGGTCGCACGCGTAGCGCGAGCGCTGCTTCGGTCCGTGGGGTGTGATGAATGCGTGTTTGTGCGGCTCACGGTGACTGAAACAGCAAGTCGCGCGCCCGCGATGAGGGCGAGCGCCAGGCACGGGAAGTCTCATGGTGAGCGCGCGCTCGCCTGCGCGGTCCCGGGTTTGCGGCGCACACCTGCGTACGCGTTTGGGGTGCGCTATCGCGGTGCGGCTGGGGCCGCGAATGTAGAGAGAGCAAAACACGGCACCGGCCAGCGGGAGCCGGGTGGCGATCGCCTCGGCTGACGATGAGCGACCTGATGTGTGAGAGGTGTGGGGGGTGCGCTCAGTCGCGGCTGAACGTGGCGAGCGCCTGGCTCGTCTCGGCGTGATGCGGGTGCTGTGCGCGTGCCGCACGCAGGACGTCGAGGGCGTCCTCGGTGCGGCCGGCCGAGTGCAAGGCGACCCCGTAGACGTACGCGAACCGCGGATTCTCGGGGGCGAGGGTGGCGGCGGTCTCGAGCGACGGGAGGGCCGCATCGAGGCGCTGCTGCCGGACGCGCAGGAGACCGAGCGCATGGTGGACCTCGGCAACGTCCCGAGCCTGCTCCAGGGCCGCGAGCAGTACCGTCTCGCTCTCCTCGTCGCGGCCCGTCGCACGGTACAGGTCTGCGAGGTTGACGTAGGCCGGGACGAACCAGGGGCCAACCGCGATCGCACGCCGGTACGCGCTCTCGGCCAGGGATGCTTGCTGCAGTTCCGCGTAGAGCAGGCCGAGATTCACGTGGGCACTCGGCTGATCCGCGTTGGTCCGCTGGTGGGTGCGATACGTGCGGAGCGCAGCGTCGAGCTGTCGGCGCTGCACGTCGTTGAGCCCGTCCCGCGGTGCCGGCGCGAGCGTGCGGCCGGCCTCGGTGCGCACGAGCTCGCGTGGATCGCCGAGCAGGGGCGCCAGTAGCGTCACGCGATCGGGGGGTGGCAGTCCAGCGGCAGCGCCTGCCGCGGCGAAGCGCACCAGCGGATCGGCATCATCGCGTGCCTGCATGACCGCGGCGGCGAGCACCGGGGCCGGGGCGCTCCGGAGTTGCGTGAGGGCCGTCGCGCGCACGATACCGGCAAGGTCCGGGTCCGCGCTCAGTTCCGCCAGGCCTTTGATGGCCTCGGGCTCGCCGCGGGCGGCGGTAACCATCACGTCGGCGAAGTGGGGAGTGCCCGCGTGCTTCGTGCCGGGCCAATCCGCGATCGTGCGAGCCGCCCAGGATGCAGGCCGGTCCTCGTGGCATCCGTTGCACGCGTTTGGCGTGCCGAGCCGTGCGCTCAGATCCGGCCGCGGGACGTGAAACCCATGGTCCCGGCGCGCATCGACTCCCATGTATGTTCGTGCCGGCATGTGGCAGTCGACGCAGGCCGATCCCGGCGTGCCCGGGGCGTGATGGTGGTGTCCGGTGGTCGCGAAGCGTGCTTCGTCGTGACACTGGTGGCACACGCGGGCGGGGTCCCCACGGATGGTGAGAGCATGTGGCTCGTGGCAGTCGCTGCACGTCACGCCCGCGCGGTACATGCGGCTCTGCACGAAGGAGCCCCAGACGTAGACCTCGTCGAGGATCTGCCCATCGGGATAGTAGAGTCCCGGATCGAGTAGTGCCGGACGGTACGCGTCGAGGAAGGTCTCGCCGGGATCCGCCTCGCGTAGCATGGAGCGCCGTGCATGACAGGGGGCGCAGGTGTCGAGCTCCGCGCCGGTGCGCAGCGGCTTGCTGCGCCGGGCGATGCCGGTCGTGCGATTCATGACCCAGCGCGCGCCATCGTCTGCGAGATCCACGACGAGCCCACGGTCCTCGTCATCGGAGCTTGCCTTGGCCCCGCGCTCAGCCCATGCGACATGTCGCGAGCCCGGTCCGTGGCAGGCCTCGCAGCCGACGTTCACGTCGGACCATTCGGTCTCGTACGAGCCGGTGTCGATGTCGAACCCCTTCCGGAGCGCAGTCGAATGGCACGCCGCGCACGTCGCGTTCCAGTTCTGTGCCGGCCCGGTCCAGTGGAGCACGTCGCCCGGGGGGGCCTCCTCGACGTTCAAGTCGAACCACCGTTGCCCGCCTTCGGCCCTGGGTCGTGCGTCCCAGGCCGTCGTCAGGGCGTGAAGCCGACCGTCCGGTTGCTCGACCAGATATTGTTGCAGCGGCATCGTGCCGAACGTGTACTTGACTTCGAACTCCGCCATGGTGCCGTCTGCACCCTGCGTGTCGACGACGAAACGTCCGTCGCGACGGAAGAAACGCGAGGTCACGTCGTGATGCGTGAAGGTGGCGTCGTCGAAGTTCCCCTGCACCGTCTCCGCGGTCGCCGGTTGCATGGCGAGGTCGTGGTGCGAGCCGGTCCAGGCTGCGTAGGCCTCGGCATGACAGCTCGCGCAGACCGTGTTCGTGACGTACGTGGCCGGTGCAACGGGGCTCGCCGCGGTACGGGATGGAGGGGGCTGGCTCGGCGGGGCGGGCGTCGTGGCGTCGTCGCAGGCAACCGGAAGCAGGACCAGAAGTCCGAGCAGGGCGCAGCAGCGGGCAGAGGCCCCATTCCTGCGTGGATAGTCGCTGACACGAGCGTAGGGCATCTGCGCGGGGGGATAATGTCAGACGTTCGCGACGATTGGGAGCGGATCGGGCACATCCCACCGGAGAGTCGCAAGCCCGGTTGACCTGGCGGTTTCCCGAGTGCTCTAGTGAAGGCAGCCGCCGGGGGGAGTGCCGACTCGCCGTGACTTCCGGGGTTGCTGAACCGAAGCCGAGGGGGAATCCATGCTGAGATCCAGAGCCGAAGAACGTGGCGCGCGCGCCATCGCCGCACGCCGTACGATCCGTGGGTCGCTTGCCGTCGCGGTGCTGCTCGCGGCCGCGCTCGTCCCGGTGTCGGCACAGGCGCGCGACAACTTCCTGATCATCATCGCCGACGACGTCGGTGTCGATGGGATCAACATCTATGGAGAGGGCGCGGCTCCAGGCCCCACCCCGAACATCGACCAGCTTGCCGCTGATGGCATCCTGTTTCGGCACGCGTCGACCAACCCCGTGTGCGCACCAACGCGGGCCGAGGCGTTGACCGGACGCTACGGATTCCGCACCGGTATCGGCGTCCCCGAGTCCGCCGTGCTCGATCTCGACGAAACGACCATTCCGGAGTTGCTCACGGCAACGCATCACACCGCGGCGATCGGCAAGTGGCATATCGGCGACAACGCCGACGTCGACCACCCGATCGAGAGCGGCTTCGATTATTACGCCGGCGGCCTCGGTGGCGGCATCGGCAACTACGAATCCTGGAACAAGACGACCAACTCGACGAGCACGACGGGTTCGACTCAGGTCGGCGTGACCACCTATGCAACGACCGACGCGGCCGACGAGGCGATCGCGAAGATCGCCGAGTATGGGGAGGATCCGTGGTTCGTGTGGTTGGCGTTCAACGCGGCCCACACTCCGTTCCACGTGCCGCCCCCGAGCCTGACGACCATTACGGTCAATGCCGGGTCCGACAACCCCACCAAGTTCAAGGCGGCCGTCGAGGCGATGGACACCGAGATCGGTCGTGTGCTGGCGAGCATTCCCGCTCCCATCCGGGCCGACACCACCGTCATCTTCATCGGCGACAACGGCACTCCGTCGGGCGCCTCCGAGTCCCCGTTCACGGGCCCGCACGCCAAAGGATCGTTGTACGAGGGAGGTACCAACGTCCCGCTGATCGTGACCGGCCCGCGGGTCGATGCGTTGGATGAGGGCGAGGAGAGCGACGCCCTCGTCAGCTCGGTCGACCTGTTTGCGACCATCGCCGAGATCGCAGGGATCGCGACGGCCACCGAGGACTCGCTGAGCTTCGTCCCGTATCTCGAAGATCCCACGCTCGCGACGTCTGCGGCCCGGCCGTACTCCTACGCCGAGCGCTTCGAGCCCAACGGCTTCGGTCCGTATACCGACGAGCAACGCGCCGTCCGGGACGATCAATACAAGCTCATCTGGCGGAACGGCGTCTACGAGGAGTTCTTCGACCTGAACGCCTTCCCGTTCGAGACCGTGAACCTGCTCCCCGTGGGCAACCTGAACGCGAGCGAGCTGATCGCCTACAACGCGCTCGTAGCCGCCATCGAGGACATCGGCGACGGCGTTGCCACTCCTGCGACGAGCGATTCCGAGAAGTGCACGCGCGCCATCAACAAGGAGGTCGGCAAGTACACGAAGCAGGTGCAGAAGAACATCGACAAGTGCAAGAAGGCCTCGATGACCCGGGGCGATCCGCCGCTCATGCCCGACTTCGCCAACTGTACCGTGGCGGCCCTGAAAACGCCCGGGAGCAAGATCGACCGTGCCGCCACCAAGCTGAAGGACGGGATCGCCAAGCGCTGTGGCGGGTCGAACAGAATCTGCGAGGCCGCCCCCGCGGACGGCGACGAGACCCTTGCCGCGATCGGCTGGGGCAGCGGAAGCTGTATGAACTTCGAATCCGGCACCGGGACCGAGTGCGACAACGCGATCACCGATTGCGGTGGCATCGGTACGTGCCTCGAGTGCATCGTCGACAAGGCTGTGGATCAGGCCGTCGACCATCTCCTCTACGACGAGTTCAACACCGCGAGCTTCTTCCCGGCCAACAGCAGCGATCCCGCCAAGCGCATCAACAAGTGTCAGGAGACCATCGCCAAAGAGGGCGGCAAGTTCCTGGTCACCAAGCACAAGCTCCTGAACAAGTGCTGGGATGCCAAGCTGAAGGGGAAGACCGGGTTCGACGACGCCGACGGCTGCCCCGAAACCGACCCCTCCCTCGGCTCCGGCAACCCACCGGCCACGCCTGGCGACAGCAAGACCACCGAGAAGATCAAGAAGGCCCAGCAGAAGAGCTTCGCGAAGATCTGCAAAGCCTGTGGTGGCGCTGGCGACTCCGACAAGGACGGCATCTGCGATGCCGTCGGCGAGCCCGTGAGCGGTGTGACGATCACGCTCGGTGACATCGTGGATCTCCCCTACGTGTGCCCGAGCGTCAGCGTGCCACCGAACGGCGTCCACCCGAGCGGCCTCGACTGCACCAACGCCGATGTCGATACCCTGCAAGAATACGTCGACTGCATCAGCTGCGTCCTCGAGTTCAAAGCTGATTGCATCGCCGACGCGAGCGTGGGCGACGGAGTCTCGGCGGTCGGTATCGAGTACGCGCCGGAGTGCAATCCCTAGGCGGAGGCGCACGCCCGGCGAGCGGCTCGCCACGCTGAATCGCGTCGCCGGCGAGAGCGGTGATCCGATGTCGAGCCTGTGGCATGCGTCAACGCCCCAGAAGGCGCGGGGCCATGCACGGGGCTCACCGGGGCGGCCTGGCGACGCTGGTTGCAACTTCGAGCGGGCAGGGCGAGACTCGGCCCGGCGTTGAACGCACACCACCGGAGGGGTGGCCGAGCGGTCGAAGGCACCGGTCTTGAAAACCGGCAGGGCGCAAGCTCTCGTGGGTTCGAATCCCACCCCCTCCGCTTTGAACTTCGGGTGTTTGGCAGTGATTCGTCTGTTCGCGCGGAGGGTCGGCGCAGATCTCGCCGCAGTGCTCTTCCGGTGTGAATCGTCGGGATGTGCCCTCAAGGTCGGACTGCACGAGTGTCGGTTCCGCCGACTGCGTTCGCAGAGGATAGTCCAAGACAGTCGATCGGCTGTCGCAGAACACGCGCACAGGGCGCTCGGTGTTTCCACCCAACCCGAGCGGCATGCCGGCTATCACTACCGACCGATCAACGGTAAGTTGAGTACACCCCTGACACGTGTCCCATTGTCGTGGGAGCGTGGTGTCCAACGAGGAGATTGAACTTTGGACCTTACAATTTCCACCCTCGCGAATCGCTCGATCGACCAGATGTTCAGTTGTTTCGATCGGGTGCTCGACAAGGGCGATGCGGCGGCGAAGGCGAAGGGGGTTGAGGAAAGTATCTATCTCAACTGGCGTGCGGCACCCGACATGCATCCCATGAAGACACAGGTGCGTTTCGCCATGGAGGCGGCCCGTCAGCTCGCGCTCTTGGCCGATGTCGAAACGCCACCGTTCACCGAAGACGGCGAGAGCTTCGCGGAGCTACGCGAGAATCTTCGCAATAGTCGCGAGATCGTAAAGCGGCTTCCCGCCCAAGAGCTCGACCGGGCGCCGGATTCGCAGATCACCGTTCCCGTCGGATCCGGCGAGCTTACTATGACGCGACTCGACTATTTTCAGAACTTCATCTTGCCCAATCTCTTCTTCCACACGACGGTCGGATACCTCATCCTCCGTCACCTGGGTGTGGAACTGGGCAAGGGAGACTTCCTTTTTGCCGACGTATGATCGAATCGCAGCCGAAAGAAGTGCGAAATTGTTTCCGGTCGTCGCCCCGCTGATGGCCCCAAGCCAGGCCCATTTCTTCCCCGATACTCGTGCAAGCGGGTGCAAGACTCTGCAATCGACGAGCGCCGCGAACGTCCGCCGTGTTCGCAGAACGTAGCATCCACTTGCAGCGAGCCGCCGGCATTCCTGGTCTTGAAAACCGGCAGGGCGCAAGCTCTCGTGGGTTCGAATCCCACCCCCTCCGCTTTGAAACTCGCGTACTTGGCGACGATCGCTGTTCGCTCAGATCGAGAGGGAGGTTCTCCGGTGTGCAAGATGCGGGTGGCTTCTCGCGTCGAACAGAGGGGCGAGAGTGAAGCGGTCGATGCAATACTGGTACATCATCTTCGCATGTTTCCTTGCCGTCGCTTGTGGCGGAGGTAGCGGCGCGGATGATCCGCTGCGTACGACAGCGGTCGCTTGGGCGGTAGGGAGCGCGATCGACGGACCGGGGCTCCAGGGCCATCCAGTGGTCGTCCGGTCCGAGGATGGGGGCTTTACGTGGGGAGCACCGACCAGCCTCCCTGCGATCGATGCAGCGCGCGGTTTCGTGGCGCGGGCCATCGCCTTCAGCAGCACGGGCACGGGATGGACGGTCGGGGATCGGGGCCCGTTCACGTTCGCGGATACGCTCGTGACGCGAGATCACGGAGCCTCTTGGACCAGCCAGGCGTCGAACTTCGCCCACGATGCTGGGACGGTTTTGGAACTGTTCGATGTCCATGCGTCGGCAGCGGCGGTCGTTGTGGTTGGTGGCGACCACTCCGTTGTGAGCCAGGGGCTCAACCCCGACGGCGTAGTGTTCCGGTCTGTCGACGAAGGTGCATCCTGGCGGCGGAGGGTCTCGACGAGGCCCGGCCCGTTCCGGTCTGTATGCCTCACGGCGTTGGGTGTAGGGGCCGCGGTCGGCTTCTCGCATATCTCGACTGCGATCGCCGTTACCACGCGCGACGGGGGCGAACGATGGCAAGAGATCAGCCGCAACATGCACCCCCAACCGACCGCACTTCACGCCGTCGCATGTGCGTCCCCCGAGCACCTCTGGTTTACGGGTAGCTTCTTCAATTCGGAGGCGGGGATTCTCTACTCACCGGACGGTGGGACAACGTGGTTCGACCGAACGCCAGCTGCATCAGGCGGCCGGGGGGTCGGGCCGATCGACTTCGTGGACCAGGACACCGGTTGGGCCCTCAGTTCGAGGATCATGTTCCGGACGGACGACGGCGGACGTTCATGGGTAGCGCAGGAGTTTCCCCTGCCTCCCGAAAGGGTTACCTGGCACGACCTTGAGTTCGTGGATCGCAATCACGGTGTCGCGGTAGGCACCCGCATCGTGGGCGGCAGAGCGCAGGGCGGGTTCGCGATTGTTTCGGCGGACGGAGGGCGCACGTGGCACGAAAGCTCGCTGTCACAGGACGTTCGTGACCTGCGCGGCGTCACGCTCCTGGAGCAAGGGGGGCCGCCGGGCTCTCATGGAGCAGGCCGGTCGTCGGTTCAGTTTGCTACGCGTTGAGGTTCCGGATCGAGATGCGCTAACGGGGCGGTGCTCCGGGTTGGGCAAGATCCTCCGGTCCCGCGGAACTGTCCGCCTTTTGTCCGTGAACCGTGAGCAACACGGAGCAACAAGCGTCTAGTCGCGGGCCGAGGAACGCACACCCGAGTAGGCTGCTGTAGCCTGCTGTCGCTCCCTTTTGCAGGGGACCGTCGACTTGAAAACCGGCAGGGCGCAAGCTCTCGTGGGTTCGAATCCCACCCCCTCCGCCAGCTATTTCGGTCGCTTACTCACGTCGGCGGGAGGCCGCTACGTTGGCGTTGTGGCCGCTTGATGGCGATGCGAAGAGTCCTCAGGCCTCGGCCGTTCTGGCTATACGGTCGAGGATGTCGGATGATTCCCCCGCGGCCATTCGGACGCTCACAGGAATCGTGGAAACGCTTGCCTTGGCGCATGAAGTCGGCCATCAGCGAAGCGACGCATCACTTGCGCAACTAGAGGCGGAGATCGCTGAGAAAAGAGGCGCAACCTACGAACTGGATCAGTTCATCATTGAGCTATTCGCAGAGCTGCATTGCCTTCGAGCGATTCGTACCGCCGATCCTGTACACCGTTTGGTGCGGTTCGCGCAGACGGGGGCCGACTGGCGTTACCTTCCGTGGAGTGATTTGGGGAACCTGTTGACTACGCGCGCACTTCTAGAAAGCAGATGTGACGAGGTTTTCCAGGGATTTCTTCGAGAGCTCGTTGACCTAGCTCGATCGGGGGACGATGGGGGCTTCGCCGACATGCAGCAGCGCGTTGCGCTCGAGATCGAGGAATCTGGTGTCTGGAATGGTGAGCGATTGAGCGTGCCGTGGCTGTGATCCGGGGAGATTGTCGTGAGAAGTGATTTCAGAGGGCGCTCGGTGCTCGTAGCCGTGCTCACCAGCCTGATGGTCAACTATCAATCTCCTTCAGCTACGGCTGGATCGTCGTGCGAGGAGCGCATCGAGGCCTTCAGCGATGATGTGGTGGCCACGAGGGTGGCTTTGAGGGGACTGATCTGCGCCCGTCAGAAGCCCAAGGAAGTGTACAGCCGAAGACGATTTGAGCGTCTAGGGTGCAAAGAATACAAGGCCTATCGACTACAGCGGTCGTATCTTGCAAATCACAATCGCGGGTGGCTCTTGGCCTGTCCCTCCGGCGACTATCGGGATCAGGTGTCCTACCTCCTTGGGGCTGGCGACCAGTTCCGTGCGACTATGGAGCGAGAGGGCGTTCTCGGAGACAGTTGTGTTCTTCGCCCCATTCCGGAAGCTCGTCGTTCCCGCGGCGCGTACTGTTCCTTCGCGAGCGAAGAGGAGTGCACGCCATGGGACTGTGATGTCGCGTGGGACGAGCTTTCTGACATCGAGAACGCTCTCGAGGCCGTAGGATCCGCCGCGCGGTGCGACCTCGCGCTTCTCGAGGAGGGGGGCGGGAGTAGCGCGAACGTGGACGAGGACTTAGCTGTGTGGGCTACGCTCCGGTCCCGGTACCTCCATACAGCATTGCCTCTGAAAAACCGTTGTGCTCGTGAGATGACGATTTATAAGGGCTTGGAGGAGAACCCACCGGCAGCAAGCCTTGCCCTCGCGTTCCAGAATCAGTTGCGTCAACATAGGGAGTTTGAAGAAGCTAGGGCGCGTCGGGACCGGCTGCACCAGAGAGCCCAGAGGGTGTCGACGGCCATCCGCGAGTTCAGTTTATCAGAGGCAGTTCCTCGCGAGGAGTTGACGGAGGAGCGTCTGGTCGCTGCCGGCGATCTTAACGGCGATGACGTCCCCGAGTTGGTGGTCGGGTTCAGCCTCCTATGGCCGGGAGGGAAGGCAGCGGAGAGTTTCGTTGCGGTGTTATCGTCTGACGTGTCCGCGCCGCCATTGGTCACGAAATTAGTTGGTGGTGGGACGATGTTTAGCTTGCGCCTGGACCGAGGCGACATTGTCCTAGGTAGCCGCCGTCGGCGTCCACAAGATAGTCAAGCTGGTGGACCTAGTATTGAAGGGGAGGTGCGGTATCGCCTGAAGGGTCAGAGGATCACGATCGTGAAGGAGGATTTTCCGACTGAGGAAGCGCTGCACGATGAGGAATGGCGTGACGTAAGAATGCCACGTCACAGGCGTGGATCGATTCTGGGGTGGGAGAACCGCGGGCTTCTAAGGGAGCAGAGGGATCCTGCGGTGGCTCGTATCGACTGGGGAGTGATGGACGCCCGTTTTGGTTTTGAGTGCGCTGCGGGCCCACCTCGACGGTTGCGCGCCGTGTTGACAGATTGGTCCAAGCGAGGGGGGAGGTTGCAACCTCACCAGGTTCAATTTCGCCTCAATGCAGGCCCGCCACGAGTGATTGAGGGGGCTAACTGGATCTTCGAGACACGATTCGAACGAGGATATTCGATCTTGTCGACGACCGACGACGCTTCAGGTGCTTCCGCAGCGGAGTCGTTTGCGACCGCTCTTCTAGATGGAGAACTTGTCCATATTAGGGTCGACCAGGGCGCTGTTTGGGAGTTCAGCCTCGTCAATTTTGAGGGTGCTATGCGATCAGTGCTCGCCGAATGCGGGAGAGAGCCGTATTTGTCTTGGAAGAGCGAGGGTTCGCCGTGAATGCGGTCGGGTACGGATAGAGGCGCAATGGATCGTGGACGCTTTGGACACCGGCCGCGCTCGGCAGGTCTCCACATCGAGGTCACCGCGAGGCGGTGATCGAGGGGTAGTGGTCCTCCCGATCGTTGGTCACGGATTCAGACCCGGGGCCCTGCACCGCCCACGGCGCCTCGTTTGATCGACGGCGAGCGACACTGGATCTAGGCGAAGGCGCGCTTCCCCCTGTCACTCGGCTCGCGTTGCCGGTGGGTTTGCGCGCGGGGTCGAAACTGCGCTATCGGCTAGCGATTGGTAGCCTTGGCTATGAGGCGCTCGGCGCACGCGTCGATGCCACGCAACTGAAGGGCGTCGATGCTATGATCGCGTCACCTGCGATGAGGCGAAACCGGATGGATAGTTGACTGGAAGATTCTGGACGCAGGCGATCGCCTTCGTAGCGGCTTGCATTACCCTTGTGGAGGCGGCTCGTTTCCTTGGGGTACCAGTAGAGACTTATCAGGCATGTATCGCGGGCAACTTGAAGCCGTGGCTCTCGAACGGGTGGTTGGTAGCGGCCGTTTCGGCGGTACTATGGGGATACTTCTACCATGTGAACCCTCGGCGAAAAGAGCGGATCGCGGAAGCGGTGCTCACTCCCGTGAGGGAATTCTCCGAGCGAAGGCCCCACCATCTTTTCGTCTACGGAAGCCTCCTGGTGAAGAGTAGCCTCATGCGCACGATCGGAAGTCCGGCAGCCAGCGTCGAGTGCATACCCTGTCGGTTGTCCAACGCGCGGCTCGTGTGGATCAGTAGCGGCCCAAAGAAGGACCTGGTGGACCGAAAAGGAACTCCGATTCCGGCTGAGATAGAGTGGGCCTCACTCGCGGCCGTCGCGACGAACGACGCGAGGGATGTCGTCGACGGAGCCATCCTCAGCCTTACGACCGAGGAGTTTCTGGAGCTCAGGACGCGTGAGTCGCGATACCGCTGCTGTGAAGTGTGGGGGGCGCTGAAGACGGTCGATCCGAATGCCACGAAGTTTAGTGCTGCGGACGTGCGGGCGTTCGCCATCGAGAGTGTTCCCGAAAGGCCGGCTGGGAATCTGTACTTGCGTCGCCAGATCCTTCGCGAGATGAATGCTGCACGGCGAGGGTTGCGGCTCTCCCGTCTTTCTTGGTGGAACCGTCCACGGGCGCGGTATGGGATCACGGCGGACGATCAGTTCGTCGAAGGGTTGAGGTCGAAGAAGGCCGAGCAAAGGCTTCGCGACGTGCGAAAGACGATCAGTGACAAGCTGTTTGCCAGCGCGGCTGACCGCAATGTGCTCTCGGAGTTCCGCAGGTCTTACGGCCTCCGCCCGATAGTGCTTACGGCGGCTCGCTACGACGAGATCATGACGATTGCCAAGAGCACCGTAGACGTCTTGAGCGAGAGTATTCGCCTCTTCAGTAGGGATCGGAGTCTCGCTGAACTCGCTGGGTACGGCGAGTCCGATCTTGCGCTGCTCGAGGTTTGCATCGAGCGGGGCGAGTTGCAGCCAATGGTGTGTCGCGTCGATCTCGCGTTGTCAGGCGGGAGGGTGCAGGTACTGGAGCTGAATGCAGACAGCCCCGGTGGCATGGCGCAGTTCGACGTGCTCGCGAAGGAGGGCACGTGTCTGCAGGAGAGCCTGCGAGGGGGCGACGGGAACGTTTGTGACGAGGTAGTAGATGGGGTCGTCGCTGCATTGAAGAAGAGGGGCACCAACGGAGGCCGCGCCATTGTTTTGGACGAGAGCCCCGAAGAATGGGCGACGTATCCGGAGATGCAGCAGTTCGCGAGGCTCCTCGGAGGCAAGCTATCCTCCGCGGAAGTCGCTGACGTCGCTGGTTGGAAGGCGAGCGTGGATGATACGGCGCTCCGGGATTCTCGTGGAGTTGTCCATCTCATCTACAAGAGGATCTTGTGGAAGGACCTTCGGGCGAAAGGGCTCGTTGATCCGCGAGGGGTGCTGGAGCAAGCGTATATCCAAGATCTAGCACTGATCGTTAATTCACTGGGGTCTCGCATGGCCGGGAACAAGATTCTGTTGGCGCTTGCGGGGTCCGACCAGTTCGAAACGAAGCTAGCCGAAGCCGGCGGTAGCGTGCCGGAAGAAGCCCTCAACGTGTTCAGAGCGGCATTGCCAGAGGCGGACGTTTGGGGAGGGCTTGAAAGAGTCCGTGGATGGAAACCGAAGCCACGACATTTACTGGACGAGGATCGGAGGACAGATCGGGTTCTCAAGTCGTTCCACGGGTTCGGTGGAGACGAAGTAGTTGTCGCTGCGCGCGCGGAGCGCCCTATACATCAGTTCACGTCTCGCTGGAACGACGCCGCCAAACCCGGCGAGAACGACACGAGATGGATCGCCCAAGACTATGTACCGCATGGGCGGGTGCGAATGCCGGTTCTAGATGAAGGGGAGATCCACTGGCAGCATCACCGGTTCATCTTGGGTGTTTACGTCATCTGTGGCCAAGCGGTCGGAATCGAAGCGAAAACAAGTCCAACGCTGCCGATAAACATGAAGCGGGGGGCGTGCCGCACTGCGGTGCTTCACGTTTGAGGTAGAAACCTTTGGGCTGCGGTTTGGCCGAGCTGGCGACAATGACCTGCGCATCGACGAGGACTTTGTCTCGCGCGATCACGGTGAGGTTTTTCACAAGAACGGCCGGCCGTATCTCCGAGACCGAAGCACGAACGGCACGCTCGTGGTTCGCCGGCACGGGACTACGATTGCTTTCGAGAACGAGACCGTGCCGCTCGAGGGTGCCGGCAGTCTCCGCCTTGGACATCGTGAGGGTCCTGTGATCGTGTTCGTCAGAATACGCTGGAGTGCCGGTATCCAGGGAAAGGTTGGAGCGCCTTAATGGCGCCCTTCCCGAGGCTGACGTCTGGGGAGAGCTCGACGAAGTGTCTGGGTGGAGTCCCAGGCGGCGGGGGCTGGACGAAGCCCGCAGGGTCGACAGGGCCCTCAAATCGTTCCACGGTTTCGGTGGAGATGAGGTTCTCGTGGCCGCCCGAGCAGAACGTCCAGCGCATCACTTGGCATCTCGGTGGAACGCTGGCTGGATCGTGCAGGATTACGTTCCACACGGACGCGTACTAATGCCCGTCCTCGAGGAAGGAGAGATCCACTGGCGACATCACCGCTTCGTGATTGGTGTCTACGTCATCGGCGGTAGGGCGACTGGGGTTGAGGCCAAAACGAGCCAGGATCTACCGATCAACATGAAGCGAGGTGGGTGCAGGACGGCCGTTTTGCACATGTGAGTCATGGCGACGGTGAAATACTGGAACGCGATGCCTCCCAAATGCTAACACCAGCCATGTTCCGGCGGTGGTCCCTAGCCTGCGTCGCATCGGTGATCGTGTTCTCCGGGTGCACTGAGGACTCGCTGGGTCGCTTCAATGACGAGTTCTTTCACGATGCCCGAACGGCGGCGGACCGGCTACAGGCCTTGGAGACCCTTTTTTTCGGGCCGACTGACTTGCCCGGGGCTACGGAGGGGCTGGCGCGGGGCTGTCAGCGGTTCGTTGATGAGGAGGGGCGCACAAGGGACTGTCGCATAAGTTTCGTTACCAGAAACAGCTCGATGTCAGCGCAGCTCGACATTGCGAGGCAGGCGTTCGGCTGTCTCCCCACGGAGGTTTGTTGGGCGCGATATCAGCGGATCAAGCGGGCGCGTCGCGATGAGAGTCCGCTTCGGTTACTGTACGAACTCGTGGATCGAATCGAGGGTTGGGTAGGTTCGATCGTTTCGAAGCACGTCGAGGGTCGGCCGGAACGGCTGGGTCACGGGGAGGCGTCCGCCGCGCCTTCGCTGGGGAGCACACTTAACGCAGAGGGGATCGCCGCCAAGCACCGCGGTGACAATGCACTGGCCGAGCGTCTGTATAAGTCGGCCCTGCGGGAAGCGGAGCAGCATTTCAACACCGACCCCATCCTTGTCAGCAAGATCCTCAGCAATCTTGCAAGTCTCTATCGTAGGCAGGGGCGGTACACGGAGTCGGAACCTCTGTCCATCCGTGCATTGGCCATTGCCGAGGCGTCTTCGGGCGCAGATGCTGCCGGTATTGTAGCGGGTGCGGTAGGCCTCGGGAGCCTACGCATGCAGCAGGAGCGGTTCGACGAAGCCGAAGAGCTCTTCGAACGCGCACTTGCAGTCTTGGAGGAATATCCCAGCTTACGTCCCATCTTTCTCCCGGTGGTATTTGGCGACCTGGGCATCCTGTACAGCCGCAAGGGGGAGTATCGACGGGCGCGTCGCTATCGCGAACGAGCGACAGGCATCGTCGACAAGCATTTTGGCGTGCGGGATCGGTTTATTGCTGATCTTCTCGCGAATATGGCTCTGGACTGCATAAGGGAAGGGGACTGGGCAGCAGCCGAGGAACTCGCCGAGCAAGCAATCGGTATCATCGGGAACGTGGACGCGACAGATCCGTCCTTGACGCTACCTTTGTTCGTAGTTGGCAGGTGTCGCGAGGAGAGCGGTCGACCCGATCAGGCCGCGAAGTTCTATGAGCGGTCCCTGAGAATCAGCAAGAGCGACGAGCAGAATCGTCACTACAACGCAGCGGCGGTCAGAGGGGTTCTGGCGCGATGCTACGTGGGGCAGGGGAGGGACGGAGAAGCGAAGGAGCTTCTTGAGGAGGCGCTAGCTATCGTTCAGGACGAGTCGTACTGGCGTCCAAGTGAGGTCGCAGAAATCCTCGAGCTCGCGAGTCGGCTGTACGCGCAGATGGGCGACGCGGAGCAAGCGGAGTCCTACCGGAGGGAAGCATTGTCGCTCCTCGATAAGTCCGAGCGGGGTCCCGGGTAGAGCTGAACTATTTCTGTCTCGGCAGCGTCGAACGGTTCGGGCCGGTTATCGCTAGTCCCATGCCGAGGCCCCGTGACCACGAAGCCACCGAGGCCGCGGTGGCTGAGTCCGAAGCATTTGACGTGGACGAGCGTCAGCGGTTCCTTGATGGCTGCGCTACCGTTCGTCCTGATGACGTCGACTACTGGCTCGTGGCGTTCCTGACCGGCACCCGGCCCGGAGAAACCGCGGGGCAAGTCACTGCAGCTTCGGGATTTCGATCTCAAGGGGAAGCAACTGACCTTTCGCCCTCAGGTCGACCAGAAGAACCGCGTCCGGCCCCCGAAGTACGAGAAGGCCCGCCCAGGAATCGGCCTCCATTCCGCGGTCGTCGCCGAGTGCCTTTTAGGCAGCGGCTCGTAGGCTCGAGTCCTACACGCCCAAGCCGAACTCACGGGTTCCATCCCTGGCCCATTTCTTCCCCAATACCCGTGCAGGCGGGTGCAAGACTCTGCAATCTACGAATGTCGGAAGAGCCCGTCGTACTTGCAGAACGTTGCATCCTCTTGCAGCGAGCCGCCGGCATTCCCGGTCTTGAAAACCGGCAGGGCGCAAGCTCTCGTGGGTTCGAATCCCACCCCCTCCGCTTCTCTCGCCCGTGGCTCACGGTAGTTGCGACAGCAGCGTCCGGGCCGGGACCACGCACGGGTTGGTTCGTTCGAAGCAATCGGCAGCGACGTACGGTATGTCGATCACGACCTGGACGGCGTGCGGAGCGCCGACCTGCTCTTGAAAATAGGCCAGACTCGGACTCAGCGTCTCGTCGCGGTGCTTGACCTCCACCAGGAACCAGGGCTTCCCCTCGCGGATGACGACGAAGTCGACTTCGCGTTTCTGTTTGTCGCGTAGGTAGCGGAGTTGGTAGTCGCCGAGGCCCGCATCCACCCAGGTTTCTACTGCCTTCAGCAGGTGGCACGCGATGAAGTTCTCGGATCGCGCACCGACGTCCTTGATGCCTGACCAATCGCGTAGGAACCACTTGGGTTCCTTGCGCAGGGACTTCGCGACGTTGCGGAACCACGGGCGGACGAGGAAGCCATGATAGAGGGAGCAGAGCGTGTCGATCCAGCGGCGCGTCGTGTCTACGGAGACGTTCACCTCTCGGGCGAGCGACGAGTAGGAGAGTTGAGACCCCGCTCGCTCAGCCAGCAACGTGACCAGGATCTCGAGTTGTGCGAGTTCTTGGACTCGGGTCAGGTCACGCACATCCTCGCGTACCAACTGCTGTGTGCGCAATGTGCGCCAGCGGCGCGTGAACCGGGCGTCACGCTTAGCGAAGGGCTCGGGGAAGCCCCCGTGTTGCCACAACGCGGCCCAGCGAGCCTCGCTCAAGCGGGAGGGATGGGCGATCTCCTCGTCGTGCGGCTCCGGCACGAGTAGCTCGCCTACCGAGAGTGGGTGAATACGGTAGGGGAGGTAGCGGCCCATGAGGCTGTCGCCGCCTCTTCGGTAGAGGTCCAGTCGGGCGCTTCCCGTCACTACGATCCGCGTCCGATCCGCGTATGCGTCGAACAGTCCCTTCAGGAAAGTGCGCCAGCGCCGGTACTTGTGGACCTCATCTAGGACCAGCAAAGGTCGCTCGTCCGCGAGCTTCTCGAGCGCCAGTTCGCGGGCGATCGCTTTGGGACCGCGCGTGATCAGGCGGCGATCGTCCTGATCGTCCCAGTTCAGGTAGTGCGCATCGCGGTGCAAGCTCCGGCATGTTGTGGTCTTGCCGACTTGACGGGGCCCCGAAACGAACGCCATCTGACGGTGTCGTTGCAGATGGTCGAGTAGTACAGCCGTGTAGCGACGCGGAACGATGGCCACGGGACCATTATACGGTATATCGTAAAATGGTCCAGACCATCTGACGACCTATCCGAAGATGGTCCCGATCCTCGGAGATCCCTGGGTGCTGTGGCCATCGGAACAACCAATGCACGGTTCGCTCGGAGCAAGATGGTAGCAACAGCGGTAGCAAGCGGCGTTTCGGACCAGCACAGCTGGTAGAGTGCGCCAGTCTTCGCGTCCGCGACTCGGCCGCCTGAGTTCTCCGTTCCTACAGTATCCCATATTGACAGCGTCGGCCGCGATATGAGAGGAGTGCCGCAACTCCGCATCGGGCCCCGATCGAACCCGGGGATTCGCCATGTCGACCAGCCGAGCCCGCGTCGTACCTCTGCTAGCCCTTGTCGCGACCCTGGGGCCCGCCCACTCCGACTCGCACGCGGGCCCCGATCTCACCGGCTCCGTTCAGTGCCACGACGTCCGCGGCCCTCGCCTCGATGGCGCGAGCCTGCGTGTCGCCGATGCGTTTGGCGTGGCCGAAGTCGCGCAGGTGCGGCGCATGGTGAAGATCTGCAGCCCGGTCACGTCCACGAGCTCCGCTGCGGCGACGGCCTCTCCCCTCGTCGGCTACCAGATCCGCCAACAGGTACCGTCCCGGCGGCCGTCGCGTGGCCACGACCTGGTTACCCCGCTCGGCCGCTTCGAGGACGTCACATTGGGACCGCCGCGGTTCCTGCTCGCACCGGCGGCCTTCGGTTCGGACTTTCCGGCTCCCAGTGTCGGCGGGTACCTCTCCTGCCGCCGCGTCCAGTCGGCCCGCTTTCGCGCGCGGGGTCTTGAGGTCACCGATGAGTTCGGTCACTACGACGTCAACCTGCGGGACCCGTGGTCGTTCTGCAGTGCCGCCGCCGTCGACGGCACGCCCGCCGGCGACACCTCGCTCCTCTGCTTCTTTGCGCAGACCGAGCCGCGCCGGGCCTTCATCGACGCTCCGGTGCGCACGACGGACCCGTTGGGGATCCACGAGAGGCGCTTGCGCCGGACCGCCGAGCTGTGCCTGCCGGCCGAGGTGGACGCGGGCGGGCCGGTCGAGGAGATCGTTCTCACACTCGTCACCGACGAGACCCGGGCGGCGTCTGCGGAGATCGGGCGCGTAGGAGGAGTCGTCCAGGCGGTCGGAGCAGCCGGGGAGGTCTACACGCTGGAGATCCCCGCCGACGCCTTGTCGGAGACGACTGCGATCACCCTCACGCCCGTGCCGGCGGTCGGAGGCCTGCCGGCCGACGGCGGCCTCCTCGCCGCCGTCCAGTTCGCGCCCGAGGGGCTGGTCCTGTTCCGGCCCGCTCGCCTGACGATCGCGGTGCCAGCCGATTTCGATCCGGATGCGGTGATCCCGTTCGCCTACGCGGGTGACGGGCGGGAGGTCCATCTCGTCGCGGTCTCGGTCGCGGGTCGCGTGCTCGCGTTCGACATCCTGCACTTCAGCGGTGCCGGGGCGGGGAGCGGGTCGTCCGCGAACGCGGGCACGATCGCCGCCGCCCCTACAGCGGGCCTCGATGCGACATTTCAGAACCAGCTCGCCCAGCTCCAGGCCCAGGTGAAGCAGCAGATCTGCGGCGGCTCCTGCCAGACGCCCGATCTCGCGGAGCAGTTCCAGGAGACGGTGCGGGTGGTCGCGGTCGACCTCCTCCTCAATTGGTTCGAAGCGCTGCAGACGGGGCCGCTCGACGCGGCCCCCAACTCGGACGAGCTGCTCGAGCGCGGCTACCGCGAGTTCGCCGCCTGGGACGCGACGCTTCTCGGGCTCCTCTGCGTGCTCGACCCGAGCGATCCGACGGGGCTCGACTGCAGCGCCCGGGAGCTGGTCTTCACCGACCGGATCGAGGAGGGGCGCCGTGCCCTGGCACGGGGCTGGCTCGCCGCCTTCGAACGTGCGCGCGACGACTGTGACGACCGGCGTGGACTCGACCTCCTCGCGCAGGCGCTCCTCGCGAGCCTGCGCGAAGCCCTCGCCGAGGTGCTCGCGGTCGATTCGGGAGATCTCGAGCAGACGATCGCCGCCACCTACGGATGCCAAGTCGAGGTCGGGGTGGAGCGGCTCTCGGAGGGCATCCTGGTTGACGAGGAGGAGGAGTTTGACGTGCTCGTCACCCTGGAACTCGCGGGCAGCCGCGAACCACTGGCGGACTTCGAGCTTCGGCTCGACACGACCCTTGGCTGCGGTACCTTCCCAGGCTTCGGGGGCACGCGAACGGTCACAACCGATGCTGCCGGCCGCGCCACGGTCGTCGTCGAGGCGACGAGCAGCTGCAGCGATGTCGTCGACCTAGTGGTGATCGACGTCCTGGTCGACGAGAGCGGCGGCAGCACCGTGCCCGTCGTCTTCGGCAACGACCTGGCGACGCCGGTCGCTTTTGGAAAGACCGTGCGCTTCGAAGTCCCCGTTCTCGAGTGCTCGCTGTCGGAGGTTCGCGAAGGCGACGTCCTGGTCGCCACCCGGGAGGACCTGGAAGACCTCGACGGGGTGACCGAGATTACCGGCGACCTCCGCATTCTCGAGACCGACCTCACCGACGTCGGGCCGCTGGCCTGCCTGGAGGAGGTCGGCGGCCTCCTCGAGATCACGGACAACCCCGTTCTCGCCGACCTCGGAGGGCTGCGGCGCCTGGCCCGGGTCGACTCGCTCTTCCTGAACGACGTGCCCGCCCTCCCCGAGATCCGCCTGCCCGCCCTGGTCAGCGCCCAGAGAGTGTCCTCTGTCGGGTTCTTCGAGTCGGGTTCGCCGGCCGTCCTCGACATGCCCCTCCTGGCGGCGCCGGCGAACGACGGTGTCCTCGGCACGATCCGGGTCTTCGGTCGTCGCCGCCCCTTCAGCGTCGACCTGCGCGCGCCACAGTTGGTCGGCGGCTGGTCAGTGCGGGTCTCAGACGGCGGATGCGGCGCGCCCGGCAGCATCCGTGTGGACGTCGGCGAGATCAGTTCGGGCGGCGTGACCGATGTCTGTGACACGCAGATCGACTGGCGCTCCGGCGACGTTGCGAACCGGCTTCAATTCTTCGGGCAAGGCTCGATGCGCGGGAGCATCGGGACCGGGACCCTCGGGGAAGTGGTCCTGAACGGCGTTTGGGACGAGCTGAACGCGGCGTTCGGCGACATCGTCGGCGACTTCCTCATGCGGGGCGCCACGGTGTCGAGCGGCGAGATCTCCACCGGTTTGGTCGGCGGCGACGCGACCGTCGACTCCAGCACGCTCTCGATCGACGTCCTCGCGCTCGGCGACGTCGAGGGTGACCTCACCATCACGGACAACCACGGCTTCACGAACCTCGAGGCGCGTGACTACGCCGACACCGTCGCGGTCGGGGGCCGGACGACCATCTTCGCCAACCTGCCCTGAGGGTCGTCGACCAGCGTGGACAACCTGATTGTCTGGGTCCCGGGCTGGTCAGGATCATGTGGCTACCGAACTGACGACGACACACGCTGCGTCTCGTTCAAACGGCGCTGACGGAGTGGCATGGCGGAACCCGTAGGGATGCCTGTGCGGAAGGATGTACGAACCAGTTTGGCAGGCGTTAACACGCTCGTATGAATGGACGGGGCTCGTGCCGGCGAGTTATCGTGCGCTTCATGGAAAGTACCCGAGTCGGAAACAAGATTCTCGCGCCGGCTGCACTCGCCGCGATGATGCTCGTGAGTACGGTCGCTCATGCGATCCCAAACACCTGCGTTTTGCCGGAGACCGCGGCAGACGACTGGCAGAGCGAGGTGCCCACGGCCGAGTGCGTCGTTGCAGGAGAAGCCGAGAAGGTATGCAAGACGTGGGTGAAAACCTGCAAGAAGGTTGTCAACAAAGCCGCGAGCTGCCGCCTCGGGGAGGTGTCGGCTGGAGCGAGCATCGAAAAGGCCGCCTGCAAGCTCTCGACCGTGGGTGATCCCAAACAGTGCAAGGATGACGCGGTCGCTGAGATGAAGATTTTGAAGGAGGATACGAAGGTTCAGAAGGCCGCCGCGCTTCTGGAGTGCGAGGCGTACTTCGACGACTGCGTCTTCTTCTGCAACCTCTAGGCGCAACGATTCTCGGTTCTTGAGTTCAGCTTCTCACGCGAGCCGCCGCTTGATCTCGCACACGGCGTCGATTGCGGTCTCGGTCGACTCCGCGACGGGCATGATGTTGAACAACCGGCACCCGGCGTCTGCGTATGGCGCCAGGAAATCGGCGATTTCCTCGGCGCTTCCGGCGGGGCTGTAGCGCTCGAAGCGCTCATACGGGGTCTGGTACATCCCCTGCATCGCCGCTGCGAGACGAGCGCGGGCGCGTGCCTTGTCGGCATCGACGCCGACCCACACCTGGAGTCCGTGCTGCCAGTCTACGGGATCGCGGGCGGTCTTTCCGGTCCTTCCGGCGCTCTTGGCAATCGCGTCGATCTCCGAGAGTACGACAGCATAGCGTTGGGGGGAGGACCAGATTCCCAACCACCCATCACCATGGTGCGCCGCACGCGCGATCGCCGCATCCGAACGGCCGCCTACGATCAGCGGGACCGGGGGATCCGGCGCGGGTCGTATCAACGCTTGGTCGAACTCGAAGAACTCGCCCGAGAGCGTGTACGGCTCTCCCGAAAGCAGGCCGCGCAGCGCGACCATTGCCTCCGAGGTTCGGCGGCCTCGCGTCGTCGGATCGACGCCACACACTTCGATCTCGTGTCGATCTTCGCCCCCCACGCCGATCCCGAGTATGAAGCGACCCGGTGCCGACTCGCAGAGCGAGGCGATCTGCCGTGCCGTCGGCACCGGGTGACGCAACGCCAGGAGGTACACGCCGACGACGACCTTCAGGCTGGGTTCGAGCGCGAGGGCCGTCGCTGCCTGAATGAGGCCGTCCATTCCGAACCCCGTCAGGAAGCTCACGTGGTCCGCGACGAAGACGTGGTCGAGACCGCCCTCCGTGGCTCTGCCGAGCAGCGTGCGACGATGCTCGTGCGAGCCCGTCAACATTCGTGAGTCCGCGAGCGTGCCGACGGCGATGCGGGACATGGGTGGAGATATCGTCCTCGAGTCAGCGCCGTCAACTTGCCGAGGCGATCGTGCTTCTCAGCCGGACCCTTCGTCGTCGAACGCTGCCGCGAAGCCGCGCCTGCGCAAACCTCACGCAAACCTCACGCAAGCCTGGCGTTCGGAGCAGGGCGGGCATGCCGGCCATTGCTCGTGCGCGCAATGCTCCGCAGTCTGTTTTTTGGGGACGAAAGGGGTGTCTGCGGGTCGCGCTGGCCGTTACGCCGATCGTCGCCTCGCTGTCGTCGCTCGCAGGTGCCCACCGCCTACGTATGTTACGTATGCCTGGAGTGAGCGATGCCTGTCAGATCACCGATCACTGGCGCTTGGTGGAAGCGTGATCTGTGTCTACCGCTGCCCAATCGAGTTCTTCAGGAGCCTCAGCATGTCCTCACCTCGCATCCCCCATGGCTTGCCGTTGTTTCTTGTTGCGCTGGCAGTGCTCCTGCCCGCGTTCCCGCTCGCGGCTGCTCCGCTCGAGTCGGACGTACTCCGACTCGCCGCGGTCGGCCCCGCGGTCGCGATGC